>JACCDY011100558.1_pt1 | contig 55718 bp, 52 predicted proteins | sample 7446391 | NCBI WGS metagenome assembly JACCDY01 (sample SAMN15323451, study PRJNA562643) | freshwater metagenome | isolation source: river surface water | place: USA:Blue River Watershed | collected 2017-08-18
GCAGTTCAAATTTCTGGTTTTATTAATAAATCAATTATGAATCCTAATAAAATGGTCAGATACCTTGGTGATATTCTTTTTGGTAGAATATTTGGTGGCACTCAAACTAATTTTTCTACTATACTCAGCCTTACTGAAAATAATTCAAATAAAAATGTTTCCATTTTAAATGTTTTTTCTCAACCACTTACTGACTTGCATTTTAAACATGACTTAACAGTTCGTGGTTCTGGTCTTGTTATTTCGGGCAATACTTCTAGTTCTATTGGAATAATTCTTGAAACTAGCGCATCTTTTATTAATACAATTAAATTATCTGATGTTAATTCTGGTCTTGATATTTATACTTTTTCAACTTCAACACAAAATCATTCTGAATCATATAAACTAGAACTGTATATTCGACTAATTGAATATGCAAATTTAACTAGAAAACTAGATTTAAATGATAGAGTAGTTTGTAAATCCCATATGCAAAATAATAAAGAGTTTATTGAATTAATTGAATTTTCTGAATTAGATGATTTACATTTATCTGATGATAAATTTGCCACTGTTATTAATAAAAATATTTATGCTTTAATTACAAATATAAAATGCAAATGGTTAAATATTAGATCAATTTTTGGTCGTGAAAAATCTAATCATGATAATAGAGTTTTACCAGCATTCCCCCCTCGTGGACTAAATTTTGAATATTCTGATGGTAATTTAGCTTATAATTCAATTCCTGGACTAAATTATAAATATTCAGATGGTATTGTATCTCATGAATCAACACCTGGACTTGGTATAACTACAAGACAGTATACAGAATATTCAAATAAAAAAGTTTCATTTGATGAATTAAATGGACATTAAAAAAATTGATTTTTATTTATTTTTATATTTATTAAATTAAAATATTTTTAATGAATACTACAATTAATAAATTTAAGTCTTGGCTTCAAGCCAAACAGTTATATTCTGATGATGATTTTGTTAAATCTCCACATCAAGATGATTGGTTTAGTTTAGAAAAATTAGAAGAAATATTTTCAGAATATGATCTTGAAATTCCAGCAAATAAAATTAGAGAATTTAATGATAAAAATTATATTAAGTTGTCAGATGTTGAACGTCTAGTTAAAACTAAATCTAATGTTCGTGATTTTTGGGTTGGAGACTTACTTGAAATTTTTGGACTAATTAAAGTTAAAAAAACTAATGGGATTAGTTATATTTATGATCCAAAACTCAAATTATCTGAACAATATAAATTTACATATACTATTTGGAAATGGATGGGAATAAATTACCCAGAACTAGAAATTAAAATTGAAGAAAACTTTTTATCAAGATTTGATATTGAACTTGGAACCAATCGAGGACCACGTGTTGATATTGTTATTGACAGTATTAAAATAGTAATTGAATATGATGAATTACAACATGAGGCGTATGAAAACACAGATAAAGATTCTATTCGAGACAAAATTATTCAAGCATTTGGATATCATGTATTAAGATTTAAAGAAAAAGAGCAAAAGAGTATTTTTAAATTTATTGAAGAATTAGGCCAAGTGATTAAGAACCAAGATTTGAAAGAAAACCCACAAAAATTTGCTAGCTATATTATTGATTTTTTTGTTTCCCAAGGTTATCGCAAAGACATTATTGAAAAACTCTCTCAAGAGGTTATCGATGATATCATTTCAAAAGTTCCATATGATCAAATTGGAAACACACCTAAAAAAATTAAGTTAAGCAAAGATATTTTCAATTGGTTAAAAATTAGTAAATCAAGTGAAAAAAATAATGTCCATGAGCTATTAATTGAAACAATAGATGAAGATCTATATACTGTATCACCAGATGATCCTGATGATTACATTCTTTCACCAAATGCATTTGAGTTACTTCTTGCAAAACTTGATCCCGAGTTATATTTACCAATTGAAGAAATAAGAAAATGTTATATCGGAATTAAAAATAAACTATACCATTTTATCTACTCAATGTACATGGAATTAAAACAAGATACTAATAATCGTGTTAAATTACTGAAGTATGTTAATAAAGAAGGTTATTCTCGAGGAGAAAAAGATACAGATATAAAAGTTAAAAAACTTCAAAAAACTATTGAAAAACTACAAAATCAAAATGAGTACCTAAATAAATTCATTATTGGAAAATATCCAAGAGATGGAAGAGGTTTAAAAAAAATAAATCCCCCAGTTATTAATTCCAATCTATTAGTTAATAAACCAATTGTTTCTGAAATTCCTGAACTTGTATATACTGGTTCTCAAGATGATTATGTTGAAGAAGATGAAATCAAAACTATTTTTGATATTAACAAAAATAAATTTAAAACAACCAAAACATCCAAGAAAATTATTCAAGAAATTAAGGATAAAATAGGACAAGAAGATTTATCAAATACATTAGTTGCAGGTTTTATATTTAAATGTAAGATTGTTTATGTGAAAGAAGAGAATGATGATGAAGTTGAAGAACAAATATATAAAAAAATAGTTTTTGAAGAAGATTCAGAATCAGATTTTGATGAAGTGCAAGTACAAAATAAATTTAAGCCAAAAGCCAAAGTTTGTGATTTTTTAGAATCAGATGATTCAGATGAAGAAGATATGTAAAAATTTATTCTAAATCTGATCTAGTATATTGTTTTAAAATATTTGACTCGATAGATTCATCTAACAATCCTTTGACAATTAATTTATAATCACCTTTTTTTAATTTATATTTTTCTAACTCTTTTTCAGTCCAAAAAACAGAATTTGTTTTGCTATTCTTTTTTATTTGTCTACCATTAGAAATAGGAATCACAGAACAATAAATACTAAGTGGTCCAATATCATATTCTTTTAAAGAAACAGAGTATAGCACTTTAATTATAGCAGTATAACCAGACTCACTCAGCTCATTAATATTCTCAGAAACTAGTTCATTTAAACCTTTTTGAGTTGAAGATGTACCTAATTCTTCTATTTTAGATCCTTTCATTTTATAGACTTGATACCAATTATCATTTGAATCAAATTTATCTTTAAGAGATTCTAAGTATTCTTTAATTTCTTTTTTCATCTATATATTATATATATGGATAAAAATATTAATTCCATGAATAAAAATATTAATTCCATGGATAAAAATATTAATCTTCTGGATAAAAATATTTGTAAAAAAACTATTAAACAAGGTGCAGTATTTCGTATAGTTCTAACACTTGTTACATTTTATTTAATGCAAAAATTTTTAAATCCATCTTATTTACTAATAGCACTACCAATTGCATTAACTTTTTTAGATTTTTCAGATAATATATTTTCACTTAAATATTGTTGGTCTCTTGGTTATAAAATAGACATGTGTGGTAGCTTTTTTGAATATCAAATAACTGATAAAATAAATGATTGGCTTTCATATTTGTTAGCTTGGTATGTATTTAAATTAGATCCAATGTTTTTAATATTTGTTTTATGGAGAGGATTAGGAGTTCTAACATTTGGACTAACAAAATCATCCCTTCCATTAATCCCATTTCCAGATCTAATGAAAGAGTATTTAGTTTTTAAATATTTTTCTACAGGATCAAACAAACTACTCCCAATAGTAATAATTGGAAAAATGTGTTTTGAAGTGTGGTTTCATACTAAAATAAATAAATCAAGCTACTAAGCGCTTCTAAGCTATTAACTTTTTATTTTGTTGAACTACATCACGATAATCCCAAGTTACATCTGCAATTTTATCCATATATTCTTTTCTAACCTTTTTATTAGTCTCAAGTTCTTTAATTTTATCATTCATTGTTTTTTCTTTTTTAGAGTCAACATGATAACCTTTGACTTTAAGATTTGTTTTGGCAAAAAACATTTCATTTACTGATTTTTCATACAAATCATCACATACATCAGTTTTATCTCTTGTAATCCATCGTTCTATACCATTTTCATCTTCATCAAATACCTGCATACGATTTGATCTACAATTTGTATTATGGATATTCATTTGTTCTGGTTTATCAGGATTAAAATGCTCGTTTATAATAATTTGTTGAATTGCTTTATTTGGATTATTAAAATATCCAATTAAATCTCTAACAGATGGTTTGTATTTAGTATATCTAAAAGGTATTAACTTACAAACCTGTTTACAAACTTCTTCTATATTCTCTTTACCTGATACTGCTATAATAATATTTTGTTGATTGTTATTATTTTGTGTTTGAATATTATTTGTAGTTGAGTTATCTGTGTTATTTGTATTAGTTGAATTATTTGTGTTGTTATTTGTGTGAGTTGAATTATCTGTGTTATTTGTTATAGAATTACTTAATTTATTTTTATTGTCATCTATGTTTAAATGTATGTTGTCTGTTTGTTCAATTAGGCCACAAACATTATTTAAAATATGATAATTATAATTATGGCTTCTTGTAAAAAATTTTTTGCAAAATAAACATTCAAACCCTTTTTTCCGCATACATTTCTTACTGTTAATATGATATTTATAATTTGTAATTGATGATAATATTTTTCCACAAACTAAACACTTTAGTTTATGCTCTTGCTGATATTTATCTATCTTTTTTTTATAATATTCTAATTCATCTAAATATTCTTCTTTTGTTATTTTTTTATATTTTTCCACAAATAAGAGTATTTCACTTTCAGAATAATTTGAAATCATTATTTATTAATAGTATAATATATTTTTAAATATAAAATTAACATGTTTAAAATTATAAACAAAAATTATCATGTTTTATCTTATATAATTGATATTTCAGGTCATGTATATGCCTTATTCAATAAATAAAAAAACTCATGCATTAGCTATTGCAAATGTTATTTTAACTAAATAACATAAAATATCTATTGTAATCTTAAAATTAATGTTGTAAACATAATTATTTAAAATATAATCTTATAATAAAAAAATATATAATTATAAATAATTATATATAATTATTTTTCAGGGAGAGAGAGATTTTTTGGGGTTCTTTTTGGGCAAAAAAAGGACTTGGAAAATCTATAAAAAATATATTTTTTATAAAAATGACCATTTTAAGACCAAGATATATATTTATCAAAATTAATTGTTTAAATAGTTATAAAATATAATATTAAAACAAAAATTAGCATGATAAAATAAAAATTAACATGCTAAAAATAATTTATTTACAATTTTTTTGTCGAGTTATTTACAAAATTTATGTTTGTTGCACATAAAAATCCACATGTTTATTATATATAATTTGTTAAATTATCAACATACACTCAAATAGATATAAATTTCATAATAAACTAATTTAAATTTTAACACATTTGTTAGATGTAGAATCATACACTCCATACAAAGATCCAGTAACTATATTATAAACTTGACCATTTTTTAGAATGTATTTTTTCAATCCAATATTAATAATTTCACAATTAGAATCAGTAGTATTTAGTTTGTTATATTTGGAAATAATTTGCATCATTTCTAAACTAAATTCTGACTTTAGTTTATCTATTTTTTTATTAAAACTGTTGTTTAATTCAAGCAACTCTGAAACTAAATTTACCTCTGGGTTTGGTGTTTGAACTTGTGACTTGGTCTGTAAAACTTGATCTATTTGATTTTTTCCTCTTTTTTTTCCTTATATTTAATATAATCAAAATAACCATGCGCATACTTTTTTTCTTTTATTATATCTAATACTAACAATCTGCATATTATTCCATTTGGCCCTCTTTTAAAAATATCTGCAATTTGTATTACATTTAATTCTTGGTTTAAATATAAATCTTTTAATTTTTCATCATCGGATTTTGGCCATGGCTTACCTGCTTGTTCAAAAGTCATTGATTCTACAAGTATATCCATGTCCAAGTTTGGTTTTGTTTGATTTAAACTTGTTTCACCATCAGCTTCAGCTTCAGGCTCAGAATCCTCTTCATCTTCTGAATCCTCCAATTCATCTTCATCATTTTCTATAAAATCGATATCTTTGTTCATTTGATTAAATTAAACTTAATCAATTCAAAAAATAAATAAATAAAATTAATTTTCACTAATTTAAACTTGTCTTACCAACCCAAATAAGCAAGTTCTTCTTCAGTACATAGATTATAAAATTCAGAGTATGCACAAGTTCCAAGTACTGCTGCTCTTGATTCTTGCTTTTTCAAGTATTCCAGATAAGACTTGAATTTCTTAGATTCCTTAATCTGTTCAACAATCTCACCTAAAGTTAAGGTATTAAGTGAAGAGTTATAATTTTTTCTAATCCAAATAGGCATTTCAGATTTAATAAAAGTATCAATTCTATTTTGCATATCAAAATCAATTAAATCTAACTTTTTTAAATGGGAGGTCAAAGTTATATTCCAATCCAAACCCATCGACTCGTCTCTTAAGTAGTATTCTCTAGGAGTAAACATATTTTTATTAATTAATAAATTTAATTGAATTAATTCCAATAAAATAAATTATCAATTTTTTTCTATAGTCCTAACATCAGTATTATTGTTATAAATTCCTTGAAAAATTATTCCACTACTGACTAACGTAATTATTACAAAAGTTGACCAACACAAATCTTCATGTATTTGATTTAATTTTTCTGAACATTTACAAGTTCCATAACTATTTACACATCCAGAAAAACTTTTAGAATGTGAATGGGAATGTCTATTTAAACCAAGCTTAAATAGCGATTTAGCGCAAGCAGTCTTTAAAGCTCTAAACATTTAATTAAATTATAATTTAATTATAATTAATTCAATCAATTAAATTTAGCAATTTTTTTTAATTGGATATATTATAGTAAATCAATGTCTGAAACACAAAACTATATAGATTTAAAAGTAAATGGAAGACTTTTTCCATTATGGATCTTGTCTAATTTTAAAAAATTTAATCTTCCACCAATTGAAAGAAAAGATGGAGAAGACCCATGTAATAAAAAGTCATCTGGGGATGTTAAAGAGCTTAGAAATTATCAGGCTTTTATTGGTTCTATTTTAGATTATAGATCACCTTATCATAATGCACTTGTATATCATGGACTTGGTGCAGGTAAAACTGTAGCAGCAATTAATGTTTATAATGTGTTATATAATTATAATCCTGCATGGAATGTATTTCTTTTAATTAAAGCATCACTTAAAGATGATCCTTGGTTAAAAGATTTAAAAGAATGGATACCAAAAGAAGATCAAGAAGAGCGAATGGCCAATATTAAATTTGTACATTATGATGCACCAAATGCAGACAAATCATTTTTAAATGCAGTTAAAGAAGCTGATTCAACTAAAAAGAATATTTACATATTTGATGAGGCACACAACTTTATTAAAAATGTGTATAATAATATGATTACAAAAACAGGTAAACGTGCACTAACAATTTATGAACATATTATTCAAGATAAAAAAGAAAATGATTCAACTCGTGTAGTACTTCTTTCAGGTACTCCTGCAGTAAATACACCATATGAACTTGCTTTAATATTTAATCTTTTAAGACCAGGAATTTTTCCATCAACAGAAACGAAATTTAATGAAACTTATATTACACGCACAGGTAATAGCTTATCATTAAATCCAGCAAGTAAAAATATGTTTCAAAGAAGAATATTAGGTCTAGTTTCATATTATATTGGTTCTGATCCAAATCTTTTCGCTTCCAAAGAAATAAAAGTTAAAGAAGTTCCAATGGATCCTTACCAATTACAAGTATATGAACATTTTGAATATATTGAAGAACAACTAGAAAGAGCAAGAGCTAAAAATAAATCAGGAGCAACAGTTTATCGTTCATATACTCGTCAAAGTTCAAATTTTGTTTTCCCTGTAATGGGAGGTAATTATACAGGAGAAAATAGACCTAGACCTGCAAAGTTTAAGTTAACAGAAAAAGAAGCAGAAGAAATCATAACAGGAAGATTAGAAACAATGAACAATAAGCAATTAGAAACAGGTAAAAAAGATTTAGATATAGATGCAATTAGAAAAAATGCTTCAATGTATTTACAAGCAGTAGATGGATTTATTAAGACATTTATAAATTATTTGGATGAAATAGCGGCATCAGATAAAAAAGCTGGAAATACTTTAGAAGATGATATTCAAGCATTTAAGTCTAAGTATAAATACAAGTTTGCTGATTTTTGGAAGAATTACAAATCAAAATCAAAGCTTTTAGAAACTCTATATGCTAGTTCATGTAAAATGGTTGCATTAATATTTTATTCATTAAGATCTAAAGGTCCTATCCTTGTTTTCTCAAATTTCGTAAAAATGGAAGGGTTAGAAATATTTAAAATATATTTATCATACTTTGGTTTTGGGGATTTTTCCAAATCAGGCGGTTCTGATTATCATAGATACACAGAATTCCATGGTGAAATAGATCGTGATGTACGTAAGAAAAATTTACTAGCATTTAATGGGAAAGATAATATAGATGGTAAATTAATCAAGATGATTTTAATTTCTCCAGCAGGTTCAGAAGGTATTAACTTAAGAAATGTTAGACAAGTACATGTGATAGAACCATATTGGAACGAAGTAAGAATTCAACAGTTAATTGGTCGTGCATTACGTATGTGTTCACATGCAGATTTACCAATGGAAGAGAGAAAAGTAGATATTTTTAGATATCATGCAATTAGACCTGAAGGATCAAAACAATCATCTAAACCATCAACAGATCAAGATATATATTCACTTGCTATGCAAAAAGAAACATTAATTGACTCTTTCTTACAAACAGTTCGCGAAGCATCAATTGATTGTGAACTCTTTAAACATCATAATATGATTAACGGTGAATATACTTGTTTTAAATTTAATGAAAGCTCATACTTTGACAAATTTGTTGGTCCTGCATATAAAGATGATATATATTATGACAAAAAGATAGATAATGGTCTAAATTCAATTAATTCAGTTAAAAAGAAAATTAAAGTATTTAAAATAAAAGGAAGAATGGAAATAGATGGTGAAATGTCAGATATATCAGAGTATTGGTATAATCCAGACACAGGAATAGTATATGACAAAGACTTTGATTATCCTGTAGGAAGAGTTAGCAAAGAATTTGGTCTACCTAAAAAGATAGATGCTTCAACATATTTAATTGATGAGGTTATTGATATTCCTAAACTTAAAAGAGTTTAGACAGCTTAACAATAAATTTATTGTTAAGATCCTAAATTAAAACATGTATAAAATAAATTAATTTATTAAACTAATTTATTTTAACTCATCAAATCAATTACTCGTTTAGTTAGCTGATATATTCCAGAGTCAACAAATAGAGAACCTGTATAAATAATTGATCCAGCTGAAAAAACAGGACCGGTTGTATCTAAATCTTTCCATATCATATTAGATAAATTATCAGGAGATTTGGCTATCAAATATTTACGATTAGATGTAATTTGAATATTATCAACTTCCCATCCAGCTGGTCCAGTATTAATAGATTTGGCATTTAAATTTTTAAATCCTATATATCCACTTAAATCAACTAATCCAACAAGTAGTGGATGGGTTGGATTAGTTACAATATATGGAAATCCAAACTGTACATTTGTAGGATACATTTTAGAATAGTACACTTTAACTATTTGTTCACCTGGTGAACCTAATTCACCCCATTGACCCCCTGGACTCCCATCCAAATGTTTTTTTCTATCTTTACGAACTTCCATTTGATTTCCTACCCAAGTACATTTCCAATACAAACCATTACCTCCTATATATATTATACCTATCTTTGCCTTATTAATTTGATCTAGTAAATTAAGTTGTTTACCAGACCAATATTCAGGATGTACATGTGCAATAAACATTTTATAGTTAGATATTTCCCAAATTGTTAATTTATCCATATCTTGATCAGTAATTACATCAAATGATTTACCCAACTCATCCAAATAATTAGGTAAAAACATCTCCCCATAAATATGATCATTAAAAAATACATTTGATTTAATTTGAGATGCAAAATATGTTTTAATATAAGAATTCATATCTAAATTAGGTCTTTCTGTATGTACAAAATTAGAAACACGTGGAGCTGTGCTTTTAACCCCATCAGTTCCCTCAAATGCTAGATTTCTATTGGTTAGATAATAGTCAGTTGATGCAAATTTATATAAACTAATTGACCCATCTAATCCAGCCCAAGTATTATAAGCATTCCATTTGTTAGAATTAGCTAATACAAGTATTTTAGAACTAGAGTTTTTAAGTGGTTTAATTATAATTGGTAACCAAAAAATTTTAGTTTTGTATTCTAATCTAATAAAGTAATATCCAGATGGGAGATTATAAGGTAGTTGTATTAATGTTGGAGATGTCCATTGACATCCAAGGGCAAAAGAGTTAGGTACAAATTTTTGGTCAGGTGTATTATATGTTTGTATTGAAAAAACATAGTTTTTTCTATGGGAATAAAAAGTTATATTCATAGGTTCAAACTCATAATCAAAATCAAATGATAAATTAACTAATTCAAATGAATCACCCAAGTTAAATTTACTTCTAACAAGTAAAAATATATCAAGTTCTTTTAATCCATTTGGTAATCCAACAGTAACAAATCCATCACCTAAATAAATTAAATTTTTTGTATTTGACACCCAATATAATACATTAGAAGATAAATCTCGAATATAAGGGGAAATAGTTAGATTTGATTTAATTGAATATCTTACAGTCAAGTACTTGGAACCAATAGGAACAGGTATTTTATTCCATACAATGCCAGGAGTAGAGTTAGATTGGTTAATAGTGCATTTTATGGAGTTATATGATATCCTAAGTGTAACATTTTGATTAGGTTTTGCTTTTGTATACAATTTATCCCATCCTAAACTACAAGGGTAATGAGAATAAAGTTCAACTGTATCACCTGGTTTGTAAGAAAAAAATTTAGTATACGCAATTAAAGTATTCATATATAACATATACAAAGAAAAAATAACCTGCTTGCCAGAGGTACGCTAGGTTGCATACCGAAGGTACCTGTGGGATCTAGCGTAGCTAAATAAGACTTGCCTTTAGTTATTATTATGCTTTGCGAAAAAATTGAATTTTTTATTAATTGGACTAATTAAATAATAATTTAGTATATAATAAGATGAGCTGGAATTTAGTTTGGACCCCTGTGACTAATGAATCAACTTTTACTAGTGATAGTAAATTTGTTTTTTATTTAGGTGATGAACCAATTTTAACCAAGCGAATGTATGGACAAATTTATCGAACTGAAAAAGAATCATGGTTAACATTTGTTGAAAATTCTCATAAATTTAGTTTTGAGGATTTTAGTGAATTTATTATGGACTTTGAAAAATCTTCTCAGGCAAAAATTAGTTTTGATATTTGGGATGGTCAAGACGCATTTGCTTATGATAGTAATTCTGAACATCTAATTGTTGCACTTGATTCATATACATCAAATATGAACTTTTCAATTCCAATTGATAATAGGACTAGAGCTCAATTTGTTCTCGAGTTTAAAAAGTTTTTAGACCATTATTTATCATTTTTTGAAGCACAAACTAAGAGTTCTAATAGCCCATCACATTAAAAATTGAAATTTTTTTTATTTATTAGTTTATTTAATATATAAATCAATTAAATAAATGTCATCAAATATAGTTACACCTGCCCATTATACAAATGTTGGTAATAATGATATAGAATCAAATCAGCCAATTGAATTAAATAAACCAATTAAATCAAAAACTACATTTTTAGATTTATGTGGATGTTGCGGTGTTGTACTAGGATTAATTGGAGTAATTGGTGTGATCGGACTATCAATTACATATATTGTATATGTAATTATTAGTCTATGTAAAACTTCTTATCATGAACAAAAGGAAATATGTTCAAGTTCTAATGTATGGATATATTTGCTACTAAGTATTATACTTAATACTCTAACTTCTTCTGCAAGTGCCAAGTCTAAAATAAATTCTAGCTCAAATTCTAATTCTACTAAATCAAAATCTATTTTTCCAGTTTTACTTTCAAGTTTATCTGCTCTAAGTTTTACAATTTGGGGATGTGTTGAACTATTTGCAGTTGATTGTATTGATAAACTACATTCAACGATGTTATATACAATGTTAGAAGTTTCAGTAATTGTTAATTTAGTAATTTTAGGAATAATAGTATTAGTAGGTTTAGTTTTATGTTGTGCTAATTGTTGGTATATATGTAGTCAAAGAAATTTAAATTAAATAATTAACCAAATCTAAACAGCCTGTCCAAATTCTTTAACAAATGTTTCAATTAAAAATCTTGTTTTATCTAATTTAGTTAAATATTGATGTGTTTCTTTAATTTTATTAATATCAGTAGCTAACTCCCCAGCTTCTTGAATAGAATCATAATAAAAAGGATAGTCATGACCAAGCATTTCTTCAACAGCCTCAAGTCTATTAATTAAAATAGGTGTATTTCTAACAATACATTCAATCAAAGTATTACAAGCAGATGCATTAATTAAATTAATAAAAACAATATTTTTACTAAGTAGTTCATCATAATCATCATTTTCTAGTCTGGAAATAATTTGTACAGATTCATAAGAAGATTGAATATGTTTAACAAGTCCTTCAACATATTTATTAGTAGAAACAGAGCACATTCTTTTATTAAGTTCGGGTGGATTTTTTTCCATATATTTAATAAGTTGGCTTTGATCAAAACTATCAGGTTTAACATAATTTTCCATATGATTACCTTGAATAAGTGCCTTTGATATATTTAATTTTTTTTTATTAATACCCAATTCATAAATAGCATAAGAATTACGTAACCATCCACCAATCTGAACAATTTGTTTTAACTGATTAGATTCAAATGCTTGAAGTGTGAATTTAAGATTTGGAATTTCCGTTGGATGGGTTAACAAATAAATTGGTATTTTACTTCTAAAATGAGAATCTAAATATTTTTTTAAATAATTTGATAGTACAAATAAACCTTTACAGTATTTAAGAGATTGAATAAATAGTTTAGATTCAAGAATTGCATTTAATGAATTAGGAGTATATTCAGGATTAGGAGTATGATGTATAAATCCAAACCATGGCATAGTGTATGGAATTTTTTTATTAGATTCATAAACAGATGAATTCCATAAAAATGTTTTATCAACATATAAATCAACAATTGTTTTAGCTTGAGAAGAATGAAATTCTTTAATTAAATTAGAACCAGCATATTCCCATCCAGATCTATGAGTTTTTGAATTAAAAGTATTATCAATCCAAGCAAAATTTAAAGAAGGTTTTTCAACTAGATTAGAAGAACTAAAACTAAGACCAAGTCCAGCCCAAGAAGAACATTGTTCAAAATCAACAGAAGAACTGGTATTTAAATTAAATTCTTTTCCCACACCTTTAAAATGACTATTTTCATAAATCCATAAAATATTATCATATAAATTGCATTCAATAACTTTTTCTGCTAAACCATAATTATATTCTGTATCAATTTTTCCAAAAAGTTCATAAATTATAAAATTAGTTATAAATTTTCTTGTTTGTTCATTTATTTCAGTACCTATTTTAAAATATTTATAAACATCTTCTAAACAGTATTTTTTTAGAAAAATATTTGTTGCTAAAACCATATCTTGATTTTTAAAAACATATTTAATTAGTTTTTCAACAATTCCATTAAATGTTTTAATAAAATCTTCCATTAAAAAATATTTAGGCCCTGATATTCTAACTAACTTTGATTTAATTGGATTTAAGAATTTATCTAAATTAATAGTTCTAGATTCAGTTTGTGTTTTAAAAAAATCTTTATCTCTTGTTAGCTGTCCAAATAATTTTATAAAATTAGTTACATCAAGTTCTCTTTTAGTATAATCTACCCAATATCTTTCAATACCAAAATCTCTCATATACTCAAAAGTTTTATTTGTCATTGATACTGATATAAATGGTATTGAATAAGTTTGACACATTATATGCGAATGATATCTCATACAAATACCATAAGAATAAACACTTGATCTAAATGAATCTACAAGTTCTTTTAAGGTAAAGTTTTTAATAGAGACTCTAAGTTTATGTGTTGGATTTAATTTTTTATAAATTTTTTCATTTAACACACTATCATTTTCATTTTTATTATTACCAACATTAAATGGTACCAAATGAATATTATAGTTTGAAGGTATAGATTCAATAAGTTCTGCAAATTTAGCAATTTCAATATCATAATTTTTATTTGTACCAGAATTTGAAATAGTATTAGTTAAAAATATTCCAACTACAGGCTTTAATGCTCCATAACCCACACCAATCCAATTGTTTATAAATTTAGTAATTTTTTTAGGTTTGTATGTAGAAAGTAAATGTACAACATCAGGCACATAAATTACATTTGTTTCTGGATATCTAGTTTTTAGAATAGTTTCATCAATTTTATTTCGTACAATCCAATAATCAAAAATATCTAAATAGTATGGTTTAAATTCAGGAATAGATTTTTTAAATGTAATACCAATACTAATAGCATAAGTAGGTATACGTTTATTAGCTTTTTGTTCAGCACGAATTTTAAGTTTAGATATTTGACTCATAAACCAATCATTAATAATATCGCCTCCTCCACAAATAATAATATCAGTAGATTCAGGAATAGAAGTTATTTTATTTGGATCGTAAAAAGACAAATTATGTTCTGAGTAAAGTTTTTTAAAAACAACTTCAAACAAATCATCTCCATAATTTCCATGTGCATAATATCCTAAAATTACAATGTTCATTTCTAATATATTTATTATTTGTTTATTTTTTAAATAAACAAATATTATTTTTTTGACTTTTTATATTGAGATTTCATAAATTCCATGTCTTTTGACATTTTTTTCTTATTTGATTCTACAGCTGTATAGTTCCTTATTAAATTTAATCGTCTTAAAACTTCTAGTGTACCCTCTTTTTTTGAAGCTCTCTTTAAAGAAGTTTTTCTTTGAGCTTGGGTTTTGTCAAGTGAATAACCATAATCTGAAAGATGAATGTCCTGATTGTCTATAGGTGGGAGTACTTTAAGTTTGCCTGATTTAGTTCTACCCATTTTAGTGGTCTTTGATCTTTTAGAACTCTTTAACTTTAAACTTTTAGAGTTTTTAGAATTCTTTGAGGTTTTAGTACTTTTAGAGTTTTTAGAACCTTTTTTTTTAAAATTTTTAGATGTTTTTCTTCCTGATAGCATATATAATAGTATTAAAGAAATTAATTTTTTTCAAGTTCAGAGTTAAAATTAACGCACGATTTGGTATATATATCTAATGTACCTAAATTAAATCTATTACCTTCAATTTTAAAATGTTTTAATTCTTTAACTTTTCTAATTTTATAGTATTTATCAAATAATCCACAAATACTTACACAATGGGCTGCACCAAGATAAACAAAAACATATTTATTTGATGATTGTAAAATATTTGCAATTGTATATATTTCTAATAATCCAGATAATAGCTGTTCTATATGTGCACAAATATTATTACTAACATAATTTATTTTATTTATATCTACATATACTGGTTCAACTATCAAATCAATTGGTTCAAATGGATAAGTTAAATAAATATCTTCAATAAAACTAGAGTTATCACATTTTATTGGACTAATAAAATTTTTTTTAAGTTCTAAATAACGTTCAGATAAAGATTTATAATGAGTGGCAAAAACTTCAGATTTGTTTGTTGCATCTAAGATTGTAGAAAAAATAGGTTGGACATATTGGTCAATGCATGGGATTAATCCAAAAAACTGATCTAACAAGTTTAAACCATCTGATTTATGAAAATTATCAAATAATATTCTAATGTCAACAGATTTTATTTTATTTTTTTCATATTTATATTTTGAATAAAATTCCATATATTTTTGCAAATGTGGAGTATTTGTAAAAAGTTCTTGATATTGATCAGATGGTTTAACACCTTCAAGTTCTTCAAATACAAATAAAGTATCTTTTTTTATATAATGTTCAAATAGTCTTTCAATTCCAGAAAAATTCCCATTACTTAAATTGTTACAATAGCTTTGTGGGCTATGATTATCAAGTAATAAAACTATATATTTGCTATTATCTTTATAAACGACATAGTCAATTGCACCCGAAATAGAGTTTTCCATACTTGGAATAATATAAGAAAAAAATTGTTTTATTAATTAATTAATAAAAACAAATACTAAATTAACCAAATAACTAATGAAGACAATAACTTATCAAAGTAATAATTCTGAAGCAAAAGAAAATATTCAAAAATTAATTGAACTTAAAAAAATAATTTACAAAGAAATATACTCACATGAAGATGAAATAAAACAACTTAAAAATAGATTATGTCAAATTGAAAATATTATAATGAGCACGTGTGCACATAAATGGGAGTATGAGTGGTGCAATGGAATGTATGACAAGTCAGAAAAAGTATGTAAGTTATGTGAGTCAAGAATTTTTTGATTTAAGCATTTGTTAAAATAGTTAATTAATTAAATGCAAGGAGAAATTATTTGTATTAAAAATAAATATGTAATTAATGGTGTTAAACATATATTAAAATATGATCCTATTATTCACACTTTACTTCCCGGTGATATTGTTACTTACACATTTAATCCTATCACATCAAAAATAAAAATTACAAAACTTGAATCAAGAAAACCTATTAAAGCTTTTGGAATTGTAAATCAAGACAAAATTGTATTTCCGGAACTACCTAGTATTTTTTTTATTAACAAATCAAATTTTAATGTAAATTTAAATCAAGGCCAAGTATTAGTAATTCAAATTAATTTATTAGATTATAATTTAATTGGAGTATACGATCCACTAGATTCAACTAGACTTAATGATTGGAAAATAGTTTTAGACTTATACAAACCAATTGATTCGACAGCACCAACACCAAAACTTACTTCAAATTTAGAAACAAAACCAGACTATCAAGATTTGACTAATTTAAATACATTTAATATAGATCCAACTAATTCGAAAGATTTTGATGATGCAATAAGTTTTGATGTGTCTACAAATAAAATTTATATCCATATAGTTGATGCACATTTTCAAATAAAATCAGGGTCACAAATAGATAGAGAATCATTAGCCAAATCATTTACTTTATATTTGTCAGAACACATAGAAAATATTTTACCTCAAGAGTTAGCAGAAAACAAGTTAAGTTTAATTTTAAACCAACCAAGAAAAACTGTTACAATTGAATACACTTTAGATTATGAAACATTTGAACCAATAGAAACAAAAATATACCTAGGTATAATTAAAATTAAAACTAGATATGATTATTTAACATATGATGAGTCTAAGTTAGAGATTGACTTTGTAAATAAATTTATTAAAGCAAATTCAAGTAAATTTAGTTCACTAGTTACTCCAGTACTTAACTTATCAATAAATAAATTAACAGGTTTGGTTGAAAAATATCAATGTGATTATAGTCCACCATCAACATCACATACACTAGTTCAGCTTTTAATGATTTTAACAAACCAGTCAATAAGTAAGTTAACTAGTAAATCAATTCCACAAAGATATCATTCATTCAGTCTGGATCCAAATCTTCAAATTGATAATTTAACTCAATCAGAATCAATTAATTCTATACTTTCAATAAAAAAATTTAAACGAGCAATGTATTCAAATATAAACTCTGGACATTATGGTTTAGGTTTATCAACATATACTCATTTTACTTCTCCAATTAGAAGATATTTTGATGTTATAGTTCATAGACTGCTACAAAATTGTGTTTATACTAATATAGAAGAGATTTTAAACTATATAAATATGCGAGAAACTCGTATAGATCAAATTGTTAAACTATATAATAAAATAAAAATTTTATCATTATTTGAATCAGATTTAACTAAGGTATGGATTGGTTATATTATTTCAACAAGTCCAAGCAAAATAATTTTAGAAGACTTACTATTTGAAATCGATTGTTATCCTATAGTTCTTATTCAACCTTTATACTCTCAAATTAAAATACAAATTAAATCAATAGATTGGATATGGTTAAAACCTAATTTTGTTCTAATCTAGAAGTTAGGATTAGTTTTTACTTAGTATTAGTTTTTCTTTAGAAAACTGATGTGTCCACGAGAAAATATAGGTTTGTCAAGTGTTGTTTTAAATTTACACAAATCATCTCTTGGCACATAAACAAAACCTTTACATTCATTATCTGTTTCACATATTTCAATACATTGGTTTAGATTAGTATTATACATACGCAAAACATCTTCATCTAAATAATCCAATCTATGAATAGGTTTATTAAATTTATTATTTTGAAATTTCTCTCTTGGCACATAAACAAATTCTTTTAATCCATCTAACCCATCTAATCCTATATAAACTAATACAAACACAGCTAAAAATATTAAAATTACACGAATCATTATAAAATAACTATATATTTTTTTTAAAAAAATTGAAAAAATATTTTGTTATATTAATATGTAAAATTATTTGATTTAATAAATACAAATTAAATCAATATTCAAATGCTAACTATAAATTAGTTGAATCATTTAACAAACTTTTGCATCCAAATTATTTGGACTATGTGGGTAGTTCACCAAATAATATGGATTATTTATCTCAACTTGAGTTAGATATAAAAAAAGAACATGATAATTTAGAATATCAACTTGCTCAAGATAGAAGAATCTTACGAGCAACACAGATGATATCATTTTCTGATGCTGTAAGAAATCCAATTAGAAGAAAAATAAGAGGACCAAAAGGTTATCATCTTATATTAATTAATTTAAGAGTTAGATTACTAGATGGGGATAGCTTAGAAAATAAACTTTGTAAAATTTTAACAAATTTTTATTTTGAAATTGAAGGAGATTATACTAAATTTTCCAATACAGGGACTTTAACAAGTTCGAGATTATTTGAGAGATATTTATCTCAGTATTTAGATGATCAATGTGAGGATATATTTAAAAGTGAAACTCTATTAAAATTAAATATTTTTAATTTTAGACATGCACCAATTAATCCTCAAAACAATAAGCAAAATTTATTTTTAGAACTATATATACAAGATAAATGGGATCAAGAACTTCGAATAGATATAGAATATGTTTATCAAAAAACAGATAAAATTGAATTAGTTCCAAGACCATTTACTAGGCCAAAAAATGGTTCTGATTTTTATTTGGATTCAACAAAATTTAAAACAACCCAACTAATACGTAATTCAGGTTATTCTTTTGGGATGGTTTTATCTTTCATTTCTTATCTCGAGTCTCCATTATTTCCATCATTAGAAAATATTCGAATATATCCAGATCGCACAAACACAAATTATTTAGAATTTGGAACTGATGATTTTAAAACAATTGAAACTCCAATTATTAAATATATTGTTTTAATGTTTGATCCAAATTATAGATCTGATGAAAATATTGCTGATATGTTAAATGGATATTTATTTGATTCTAAAAAAATTTATGGAATAAATTTTTCTGACACAACAGATCCCGCAATAAATATATCTGATGATTTTGATGAAGATGAAGAGTTATCTTGTTGTTCATATAGGCTAGAATTTAATGAATTAGACTTACATGGGGATTTTATAGTTCATGAAAATTTTTACTATTTAGATTGTATTAATAGTTGAAAAAAATGACTAAATAAGCATTTTAATCCCTTGCGGGGAAGTTTATTTTAACAAACAAACCTGCCTCCCTCCGGGACCTTTGGTTGCAGGGAAAAAATTGAATAATTTTATTTATGATATATAATTGAAGTAAGTTTGTGGTTTTACTTATATAATAAAACCAATATAATCCATTTGTTCAAGTAGTTAACTTACAAACAGGAACTTTTGCCGGGGCTGGATTTGATTCGTTAAATTATAACCCTCATGTACCATTAAATCCATTTGATCAACATCAAATGACTAGACAATTACAAAATATTATGCAATTCCAGTTAATAAAAAATATATCAACTGGAAATTTTATTATCGACACAGTGATCCAAGTTATTATGATGGCACTGATAACATATTGTGTCACACAAATTAAATCTATTTTAGATTGGGTTTGTATGTGGGCTGTGAGGGGTTTTAACTTAGTTGAAAGAACTGTAAGGTTAAAAATATCCCAATGGAGAGGAACTGTTCCACAATTTACAAAAACAGTTGAAATACCATTTATTTCTGATTCAAGACAAATTAATGAACTATATAAAGCAGTTCATTGGTTTTTGTCCTCCAACACAGAAATAGATTATATAAAGGAATCAAGTTTACAATATGTGTGTGAAAAAAAGTTAGATACAATTCAAATAGAAAACTATCTCCCTCCAATAAGCAAAATTCTAAATCAAAACAAATCAAAAAAAATTATGTATAAAGGATATCAGATATATTTTTTATTTGATACAGATACAATTACCATATATACAGACAAAGAAAAGAAACGTGATAATTTTAGAGTCAAGTTATGGACTTTAATTGATGAAAATACAAAAACAGACATTTTAGAGGAGTTTTGTCAGATGTGTGTGGTGAAATATTTGGAGTCAATCAAATCATCAACTTGGAAACAACAAATATTTGTGAACAAAGGTAGTGCATGGGAGGGTTCTGATTCAAAAAATGTTCGTAAATTAGATACTGTAGTTCTACCTCAAGATATTAAAGATGAAATAAAAAATGATATGGAACTATTTTTAAACTCGGAAGAATGGTATTTACATCGTGATATTCCATATACTCGAGGATATCTTCTTTATGGACTACCTGGAACAGGAAAAACTTCTTTAATTAAAGCACTATCACTTCATTACAAAAAACATATTGCTTTTCTAATACTAAATTCTGTAGAATCTGATAATCAACTAATTGAGCTTCTTCAACTTATCAACTACAAAACAACAATTCTTATTATTGAAGATATTGATGGAATGATTGATCTAGTTAAATCGCGAGAATTAACACAAGTGGATTTAATTTCTAAAATAGAAGAAAAATCTAACTTGGAAGTTAAATCAACTCTAACATTTTCAGGAATTTTAAATGCAATTGATGGAGTATTTAATGCCCATGGAAGAGTTATGTTTATGACAACAAACAAACCTGAAGTACTTGACCAAGCATTAATACGTGCAGGTAGATGTGATGTAAGAAAACAGTTTAACTATTGTGATCGTAAACAAGTAAAAGAATTGTTTAGAATGTTTTTTGAAAAAGAAGCTCCAGAAGATCAAATAAATTCAATCAAGCAATATACATACTCACCAGCACATATATCTTCAACATTTATGAGATATAGAAATACACCAGATCAAGCATTATCCCATCTAGATGATACTGAACAAAAGGTTTGTATAAAGTCAATGATTGAATAAATAAAAAAATTGTCACAGACTATTTTTACTAATAGTAAAAAATTGATATTATTTTATTTTGTCCTAAATTAAATTATTTATTAACAATTACTAATGATTTCAGAACATTCAGTTAATATTATTCGTCCACTTGTCCCTTGGATGGATGAAGGTGTTTGTGATGTATCAATTCATAATGAAATTGCTAGAATCGAGTTTGAAAAGTTAGATTGTTTAACAAGTTTTTTGTTAGACCAAACTCAAATAAATAGTATATCTTGTAAAGCATTTTCAAGTTGGAAATTAGATTTAGAAAGTTATTTACCAACTAAAATAATTAGTACATTTTATAAATCAAATAATGATGAATGGCCAATAAATTTTCAAAAATCAGGAAATTTAATTTTGCTTGATATACTTGATACTAACACATTAGCCCATTGGATTAAAATAAATAAAGCTGTTAGATATCTTTACATACCAATAAGTTTAAATCCAGAATATGGTGCTAAACGTTCTGGTCATGCATGTAGTTTAATAATAGATAATGGATTAAATGAAATATATTTTTTTGATCCAAATGGTAAAACTAGTTATTTTGGCTTTACACATTCATCATGTCCAATTGATATACTACTTGAAAACTATTTTAAAGATTTAGAAACTGATTATTCATTAGGTTATAGTTATATTAATAATACAACTACTAAATTCTATCAATTAAATAGAGATTTTTCATTTTCTCTAATTGCCAATCCTGGCAATTGTATGATTTTATCAATATTATTTCCACACTTTTTATCATTAACACAGGTTGATATATACTCAGGAATAGCACAATTAGGAGAACTTAATGATTCCGAATTAATTACACTAATTAATGGTTATTCTGTTGGTATATGCAGACTTTGTCTTAGTTAATTGAAGAAAAAATTGAATTTTTTATTTTATATTAGCCCTCTTAATATAAAATAATTGGTTCAAAAATAAGAACCAATATATACAAGCTAATTGTTGTAATGAACACTTCAGCTGAACTTTTGCAAAATTCTGAACTTAGACGTCAGATTCTACAAGTACTAATGTACTATGGAGTTATTATTATTATGGATGACTCTGGATCAATGGGTGAACCAGCTGCTAATTCTGATGAAGCTCGAGGATATGAAAGAAATGACTTTTCTCGTCAAGGCGCCAAGTTAACTGTTAATGGAGCACCAGATGGAATGTATATGGGTGTGATTAAATTCAACTCAACTGCATCTGTCGTGCATGCTCCAGTTAAAATAGAATCTGGAACAAGACAAAAAGTTTTGGACTCAATAGATGCTATTTATCCAAATGGTGGGACTCAAATATTTTCTGCATTACAAGAAGCAGGAAAAATGGCTGCCCAAATGAAAGAGTTATATGGAATTACTAAGGTCCATGTTATCTTATTTACTGATGGCGAGGATGGAACACTTCAAGACTCAAATGTCGAGTCATACCTCTCAAGACTAAAGGTAGATGGAGAGTATCCGTTTACAATGGACACCGTTGGATTCGGCCCAAATGCAAACACTCAGTTGCTAGTTAAAATGGCATCACTTTGTGGTGGAACTTATGCACTGTGTTTCGATGCCTCAATGGTTGGAACTATTTTTGGCCGGGCAATTGCACGAACATATTTGGGTTCTGAAGCCTTTGGCATTTATGAACCTGATGGTCCTAAGTCCTCAGAGTATTATCGCTTTAAGGACATATATAATGAATTTAGAATTGAACTGTCAAGACTACTTCTAGCTCCATATAGAATGCTAGACGATCGAGTTCAGGCTGTCAATTCATTCAATTCCAAGATAGAAGCCTGGATGCGTGACCCATCAAACCAACCAACTGAACAAACAAATCCTGATTGGTTTGGTTTTATTTGTGGTCTTCATTCAGATCTTAATGATCAGATCAGACTCGCTATTTCAGATCCTAATTATTGGACCAAGTGGGGCAAGGCTTATTGGCAGATGGTTGGAATTGCACTAGAAAAGCAGTATTCTCCCAACTTCAAGGACAACTGTCTTCAGATTTTTGGATCTCCACTAGCAAAGGCAGAGTATGATCGTATATCTCTAATTTATGATGAGATGCCAATGGTCAGACCATCAAACACTCGCGAACTTCAAAGACGTACTGCACCAATTGCAGTAACTTCTGCAGCATTTAATTATGCTAGTTCAGGATGTTTTCATCAGGAAGCTTGTGTGCTGCTAAGTACAGGCGAGTATGTGAAGTTTAAACAAGTTGAACAAATGATAAAGGAAGACAAGCGTGTTGTCTTTATATCCAAAAATCCAGCTAATCCCGAGTTAGTAGAACTCGAGTGTTTAATTAAGACAGATAGACGTGGAATGAAAACTCAGTTCTGCAAGATTGATAGTCTTGTACTCACTCCAACTCATCCAGTGATGCTGCCTGACAGAACTCAATGGTTTCATCCTAGAACAGTTGTAGGAGGATTTTATGAGGAGTATGTTGATTGCGTGTACAATGTGGTCTTAAAACCAGTCCATGGTTCTGGTGCTCGTGCTCAGAGTGTTAATGTTGATGGATATGAATGTATAGCATTAGCTCATGGGATCACTTATGAAGAAGATCCAGTTGCCCACGATACATTTTGGGGATCTGAAGCAATTGTAGATGCAATCAAGGGTTTGTATCCAGATCAGTATAGTTCAGGATTAGTAAACTTTACTCATCAATTTAAAAGAAACGAACTTACTGGATGGGTTGACTCAATTGAATTAACCAATGCTTAAAAGCGTAGCGCAAGGAACTATTTAAGCCTAGTTTAAGAGAACTTAACTCTCCCATTTATTTTTTTATTCTTTAGTGCATTTAAAATAGCACATATATATGTACGGTGTTTGCTATCAAATTGATTTAATTTAGTATCACTGATCCAGTCCTTATAAACAAGATTTTTATAATATCCAATCTTTTCATCAGGTATTTTTGATTCAGTTAATCTTGCCATTACTTGAGAAAATTTAGTAACAAATATTCTTACTTTATAATATGAATTCCAATCCATTGTAGTTTCTAAAATATATTTAAGTTGGGAAGCTGCAGGGCAAGCAGTACAGGAAATAAATGATGAAAAATCCATATGTTTGTTTTCACATAACATTAATACATTTAGTTCAAGTTGTTCTACACATCCATTATTATTAATTATTTTATCAAAAGAAAATTCAATCCATTCTCTTTCACTAGGATGAAATGAACTTAAATCTACACATGTGCGGTTTCCTAATCTAAACTCTTTAAACCATTCAGGTTCATTTCTTTGTACATAAACAATTTGTGAGTTAGAAAATGTTTTAAGCATTGTAAATTCATTTGCAAATCTACAATCCGCAATTACAATTTTTACATTAGGATTTGATTGAATCAATCTATTAATTTTATTTTCAACAATATTAACCCATATATTAGAACAAAAATGTTTTCTTAGCACATCTGTTCCAATCATTTGTAAAGCTTTACGAGGAGTAAAACCTTCTATACCTAGCTTGACACTCCAAAATTCATCAACTGTTTCTCTCCATGCTCTACTTTCAGGAGTTGAACCTTCTAACATACTTCTATCCCAATCAAATAATGATGCAATTGCATCTTTTAAAGCAGCACCAAATGATAACTTAACAAACCCATGGGTTTTAACAAGCATATCCCCTACAGTATCTTTGCCAGCACCTTGAAATCCACATAAACCTATGATCATTGTATTTAAATAATTAAAATGGACTATTTGTTTCAAGGCCAAGAATATCCAGAATCAATTTTTTTGTTTGCCAAGGATTAGTTACTCTATAAGGTTTAACTCGTGAGTTCTTCATTATTGTATGATCATTACCACCTAGTTCATGTTTGTCACCAAAATATCCAATCAATTTGTAAATTGATGGATTTAAGTGCTCAAGTATCTGAACTTTGTCATGGGCTGAAGGCATTATTGTAATTCCAACAGCACCTCCAATCATTATCTGTAATTGATCTTCACACCCTAAAATACGAACTAGTTGATTTAACTGATCAATTAACTGGTTTCTATACCCATTGGCCTGATCTAACTCAACAAATTGTTTCCTTTCATCATCTGTTGCTGTCATTCCAACTAAACTAACATAAACAATTCCTTTTCTTATATCAATCATATGACCACCTAATGTATAATCCAGTCCTGAAATAAATTTTAAACAATGTTTAATCAACACATTAATCTCCTTAAAAAGTTTATGTGATCTAATATTTTTTTCTTGAATTACTTCATATTCATCAAGTTCTGGAGTATACTTTCTATAATCACATCCACATTCTGCAAATATATGATCAAATAGTTTTGTATTTAATACTTGACTTTGTGCTTTTTCAAATTTACCTCCACCACAAAGTGCAAGTTCACATCCTGTTTTTTCTTTTAATTTACCAAGTAAATTTAACATTTGCAAGTCAATAGGTTTGCCAGATTCTGCAATAGTTCCATCAATATCAAAAATATAAATTGATTTATTCATATAAATAAACTAATTAACAAATAGTTAAATTGATTTTTGGGTCATCTTTTCAATAAATTCTATTAACTTTCTTTTAGCTCGTGCAGTATGTAAAACTTTAGCCTGTTCTCCATAAGCTTTAAATAGTTTTGTTTTAGCATTTGAAAAAATAGCTTTGTGTGGAGCATTAACACCTAACTCTCGGATAGCTGCACGTACAGAAGCATGCCCATTAAAAAAGTAAGGACCTAAAAGTTTTCTAATATGATCTATTTTTTCTTTTGATGAACTAAATTTCTTACCATCATATCCACATATAAGTTCATCCAAGCCATTTGGAGTCCAAACATTGTGTGTTAACTCTAACCCTTCAAGTTCAGGTAGTGCACATTCAAGAATTGATTCATCCCAATCAGTTCCATTAAATGCAGCTTTAATAGCTTTACCAAATTTTTTATCGCCAAAAGACCGATCAATTGCTATTTGTAGTTTAGATAGTTTATAAGTTCCAACAAGATCATACCATAGTAGTTGTGCTATTAATCCTTCAACCCCTTTTTTAGCACAAATATAATGACCCCAATCATCAACTTCCATAACATAGGGCAACATTGATTCGCCCTGTTTATATACCCTTAAAAGTGAATCAAATGATTTGATAACTAAGGCCATTGACATAATTTTATCTTTGGGATATTCAAAGTCAGGAAAAGCAAATTCAACAATTTTGCAAATAGTAACAATATCATTATAAAATCTATCTCTCAAACATACTGAGAAGTTCTTAAGAACATACTTAAGTGCTTGTTCAAGTGGAACTTTATTAGAAGATGATTTAATGTCTTCAGATACTCTATATACTTTAATAAAATCTTGAAGTGTTTTTCTTATTTTCTCTTTGTGTTCTTCCATCCATGGTTTCTCAGCTAAACAAACAAGAAACCCACAATATCCACGAGCAAAATGCCATAGTTCTTTCTTACCCCCAAATACTTTACTCATATGTCTCATTGCAACTCCTGGGTCTGAAGTTAAAGGAATCCATCCAATAATAGGTTCCATTGAGTAAGGATTTTTATCCATACGTTCAACCATCTCTTTACAATAAACTCCAGGAGTAATCCATTTGATTAACTCGCAACCAAGTTCAAATGGTGACTCTAACCAATAGTCTGATGTATAGGATTGGATATAATTTGTTGGTAAACCGCTGGCGCTAGGTTGCAATCCTGAAAGGAAAGACTTACCAGTAGGATGTTTGAATACCACACAGCCAGGTCCTTCTTGAATATAAATAGGACATTCAACTTGTACACACACACCAATATTTTCTAAATCCATATCTTCGATTTCATTTGCCTTCATTGCTCGATTTGATCCATAAGTAAAACTAGTTGAATCCCTTTGATATTCATTAATTATTTGTTTTAACTTATTAATTCTTGCTAAAATCTGACTGTTTGATTGTGTACGAGTTTCAACTTTAATTTGATTATATAGCTCAACAAGTTCTTTATGAACTGAAGTTCCAACAAGCTCAGGATTGACAGCAACTGAATATAACTTGTCCCTTATAAAATCTAATGCAGGATTAGAATTGGCTTGTTTAACAAGTTTATCAAGTACAGTATGAATTACCCTAAGATCTAACTTTGGTAATAGTCCGCGTGAACAAAGCTGTTCAATAATATCAATAGATTCAACTTCTGAAATTTTATTTAGTTCATTCAAATCAATATAATCTTGATAAGCAGGTAATTTAACCAAATTTGATGGTACATTTTTACCTACAATAATTTTCTTTAAATTAGCAAATTCAGGTACAGAACTAAAGGCTATACAAGTTGAATCATCAAGTGTGGGTGCAGGAAAATAATTTGAAAATTCACCTTTAGATATTAAAGTTCTAACAGTACCTAAGCCATCATTCAAAAGTATTAGAACATCATTTGATAGCGATAAAAATGATTCTGGAATTGACATATTTACATAATCTGTTTTTGCAATTTGATCAATGGTTTTTGTTTCTATTGAACTAATTGTTAAAACTATAATTACTGGAATACTTGTAAGCATTTTTAGTCCAAGTTCTTTCTTAAATTTAACCATTGTATTCTGATCAATCTGTCCATCTGTAAAGACAATTGCAAGCTCCTCATTATTCCAATACTTTAAAAAACATGTTGGATTTGTACCACTTCCAGACCATAATGTTTTAGGTATTTTATCATGTATTATAGCAATATTATTCCAATCAACAAATTTATTAATTTTAAGAAACTTGCCTAGTTCTTGTTGTAATCTAAGTTGTGATCTCATAATTGCCCCACCTGTTGAACCAGATGAATCAATATAAACAGAAGCATTTAAAGAATCAAGAGAAACTAATTTTGGTATAAGCTTGACAAACATAATTATACTAAGTTATTATAAACTTAAATGCAAAGAATTAAATAGACAATTTTTTGTCTTGTGCTATTATATAAAAAATGGACATTACATTAAATCCACATCAGATACCCCCAATTAAATATATACGGAATGCATATGGATTAATATTATTTCATAGCCCTGGCTCGGGCAAAACAATCACTTCTTTAGAAATGGCTAAACAATTTGCTTCTCATCAAGTATTAATAATAACAACAAAGTCTTCAGTTAAAGCATTTCAAGATGATATGATTAAAATTAAATGGTCCAAACCTGTTGAATTTCACACATATAAAAAATTTATTTCTGCATATGAAACCAATATTCATATATGTGATGGTAAGATAGTTATTATTGATGAAGCACATAGACTAAGAAACGAGTCAAAAGATATGTTACTAATTATGGCAGCAATAGCTTCAGCCCACAGACTAATACTTCTAACTGCCACCCCTGTAATAAATTATCCATCAGACATTTCCCCTTTAATAAATATGGTTAAACGCAAAGAAGTGTTACCATCAGCAAAAAATTTATTTGATTTTTATTATTTGTCAGATGATGGAGATGAACTAACAAATATTCAAATGTTAGAAAATAAAATTTCTTGTGCAATATCATTTTATGAAAATGTTAATCAGTCAAGTTTCCCTGAGGTTATAGTTTCAACAATGAAAGTTGAAATGGATCCAAACCAAATTATAGAATATAAAAAATATGTTGGACAAATTATTTTAGAAAAAAATGTTATAAATGTAGACACAGATGTTAGACTAACTGATTTAGAAGTTAATTATAGACTACTTGATAAAAAAAAGAAAAATTCATTTTTATCAGCAACAAGACAATTATCAAATTCAGTTGATAAATCTAGATCTAGTTCAAAAGTTAACAAATTAATCACAACACTTCTTTCTAATCCATTTCCCGCACTAGTCTATTCAAATTATTTAGAACATGGAGTTTTTCCAGTAATCAAAGAATTAGAAACCCAGGGTATTAGTTATTCATTAATTTCTGGTTCAACAACAGAATCTAAACTTGGACGAATAATAAATCAATATAATGAGGGTAAAATACAAGTTCTACTAATTACATCAGCAGGTTCAGAGTCATTAGATCTCAAATGTACCCGTCAAGTTCACATCATGGAACCTCATTGGAATGATGCTAAAATAAGACAAGTAATTGGACGAGCTGCAAGGTATGAATCACATGGTACATTACCTATTGAATCAAGAAAAGTTTTTGTTTTTAAATGGATAGGAATATTTCCACCATATATAAATTATAAAACAGCTGATGAGTATTTGGATGAGCTAGCTAAGAAAAAAGATGCAATGTTTTTAGAGTTTAAAAAAGTATTAATTAATGGATCAATTGAAAATAGAACTAATTGTATGTAAAAATATTATTTTTTATGTTGTTTGATAGATAGAATTTTAAAGTATAGATATACACCAAAAAAGTTTTTAGCAAAAATATCAAGTATATTAAATGAATGATTTTTATTTTGAATATTAAAAGTTGCAACAACACCATATAGTCCCCATATAAAAAGAATAAAATAAAACATTTTTAGCGATTGTTTAGAATTAATAGCATATTCACTATAAATAATATAAAATGTGTATGCAAAGAAAAAAAAACCTAACACAAGTGATACATCCATACGAATAGCTTGGATTTCACCTAAATAGCCAAAAAGTAACATTAAGAAGTTGGATAAAAATATTAAAAAAATGTTTTTTTTATTCTCTTTAATAAATCCCCAAAATGTTAACTTTTCTTTTTTAGAGAAATTTTCTATATGTTCTTGGTATTTAAAAAATATAATAGTAGTAAGTAACATAGTTGGTGTAGTTATAACCCAATCAAAATATCTAGTTGCTGCCATTTGTGGTAATGCTGTTGATGCCATAGATCTTAAAAAAAAAAAATAAAAGAAAAGCTCGACAATTTGAACAATTATTTCAAGTACAAGAATTTCTCTAATAACAAGATATTGGTCTGGCAAAGGAATAAATATTCCTTGAATACTTAAAAGTCCAGTTATAATTTGTATAAATATACTTAAATTTGTTGAAAATTGAACATCTAACATTTTAAATTAATATAGATAAAAATAAAAAAATTGTTAATTTAATTTATTTGACTTATAAATAAATTAATTAGATATAACAAACACGCAAATGTATTCAATTAATATAGTAAAAGTATCTCCTGATGCTCTGATTTTACAATTCGAGTTTAACTCCACACTTATTGGAATGAAAACTCTTGAACTTAGTTTTAATGAAGATAAAACACCAACTTTTGTTGAATCAGGGTATACTTATTTAAAAGTAGAGTTAGAAGATTTTATCAAACGTATAGAAACAAATGATTTAGGATATGCATTTGGTTTTGATGATCCGAATGATCCAGATGTATTTGATGGATTTGAATATAAATCTATTGGTAAAAAAAACTTTTTAGTATCTAAACTAACAAATGCAAGAACTTCATCAGAAACACTAATTCATGTTACAGATGAAAATCGATCAGGAATTATATCTGATTTAAAGAATTTAGTTAAACAAATAGATGGTATTATTTCAGATGAATTGGCATATTTAGCCCATATAGAAAATCCTGAGAATATAAACTTAGAAGAATAGGTATAAAATATTATCTAATATATATAATATATGTATAATTTAATAATATTAGCAAAATTACTTTTAGTTGTAGGTGGGATAGCATGGGGTATATATGGATCAATAGGTATTAATTTAGTTAAAAGAATTTTACCTAATGAAAATGCACAAAAAATATTATATATTATAGTTGGTATTTCTGCTCTTATTTTAATGTTTGACAGAAATTTTTATTTGCCTTTTTTAGGTAAATCAGTTGTTCCCAAAACTTTTTTAGAAAAAGACAGAGTCCCTATTGACTCTACTATATCAGTTGAAGTCAAAGTAGAACCAAATTCACGTGTTATTTACTGGGCTTCAAGAAAAAAGGGTGAAGTTGCTGATGCATATGGTGAATTTGAAAATTCTGGTATTACTACTGCTGACTCCAATGGTAAAGCACATTTAGTCTTGAAAAAACCAAAATGTTACTATGTTAAAAAAGGTTTATTTAAAAAACGTTTAAGACCTCATATTCACTATAGATACACTTTACCAAATGGTATGATGTCACAAATATTAACAAAACATCTTAGTAGAGATCAAGTTATTAAGTCTAAATCTTCTAAATTATTCAAATCTTCTAAATTATTCAAATCTTCTAAATTATCCAAATCTTCTAGTTCATCTAAATCTTCCAGTTCATCACATCAATCTAGTTCATCTAAATCTTCTATCCAATCACCTAGATCAGATTTAACTAAATTAAAATCATGTAAATGTGGTCTTAGACATTTAAATTTGCATGATTCTGGTTGTACTGTAGCTTTTGCAGTTCCTACAGTTAAAACCTTACCTAATCCAAATATTTCAATGGCAACATCTGTAACAGTTGTTGGTGCACCTAAAGCAATTGAAGAATATGAACAAGAAAATAGAACATTAGAACATGTACTTGGAGATAGAGATATTTCTAATAAAACTGATATTAACTTAGATAATTTTGAAGGTTTAGATAATGAAAGATATTCTCTTGTATAAACTAACACTAAAAAAATTGAAAAATTAAATTCTTGCAAAGCTGTCTTAATTAGATATATCGGATCAGTAAATGATCCAATATTGAATCCTGTATAGGATTTATGCAGCAACTCATTGTTTTTCTTAATTAATCAGATGTGTGTTAGAATCTTGTATAAGATTTATGCAGCAACTTGAATATTTTAAATTTAAATTTTTAATGTGATTAAAGTGTAACTTTTGCCCGTGGAATAATCCTGTATAGGATTTAAACAGCAATTATTCTTTGTTAATTAAATTTTCGTGTTAGAATCCTGTATAGGATTTAAACAGCAACTTTTTGTTTTTCTTAATTAAATTTCTGTGTTAGAATCTTGTATAAGATTTAAACAGCAACTTGAATATTTTAAATTTAAATTTTTAATGTGATCAAAGTGTAACTTTTGCCTGTGAAATAATCTTGTTATAGGATTTAAACAGCAACTCTTTGTTTTTTGTTAATTAAATTTCTGTGTTAGAATCTTGTATAAGATTTAAACAGCAACTCTTTGCTTAAACAGATTTACAGATTTCTCCAAGTTGCGACTTGATATTTTTTTATTTAATATGTTTTATTAAATAAATTTACATTTACTACGAGTTAATTGAAATAAACGATCCAAAAAAATTGAAAAAATATTCTTATACCAGTTCATTTATTTGTTATATTTTGGTTTCGAGTATAGTACTATAAAAAAAATATTATATCAAACCAATATTTACTGAAGGTATGTTTTTTAAGCTCTGCTTAAATAGCAACACAGCACAAAGCGATATCGCAATGAGCAATCCTACAGAAACTTTTGCCAATGTTTTAAGAGCAAATGCTGCTACTGAAACAAATCTATCTAACCTCAATTTAATACTTGGGGAAAATGGGTGTCCTGAGTATTCGGCCGAAGGGGTTGGTGATGCACGGGTTGCAATGTTTTCAAAACTAACACGTGGAGTCCCTCCTCACAAAATAGACGAATTGGTCAGTCTTAGTTTAGAACAAATTCAACTCCAAGATAACAACATCTCATATATTCGTGATCTCTTTCTTATTCTTTTTGAGAAGAGAGATTGCAGAGGTGGAGAAGGTGAGAAAACAATTTTCTACCATCTTTTCTGGAGATTAGTTACTGAATACCCTGCACATGCTAGTGCAATGATTAATCTCTTTTCAGAATATGGATGCTGGAATGATTTATTCAAGGTTATAAACTATATAAGAGTTTATAATAAGTTGGCCGAGTTTAGCTCATCCTGTTCAGAATTGTCAATGGATTCTGATTCTGATTCAGAATCTTATTCAAGAAATGTGACAGGGCGATCTGGATTAAGAGAACAAATGTTCAAGTCCAGACAGGAACCCAGGGAGTTTATCAAGACTCTCAATATTTCTATTGAAACAATCAAAGAATTCACTGATAAAATTATCCAAGTGGTTAAAAATCAGTGGATTGAAGATATTGATTTGATGGCAGAAAACAAATCAATCTCATTGTTAGCCAAATGGCTTCCAACTGAACGCAGTGAATTTGCCAAGCACAACTACGTTGTATGGAAAAGACTAGTTGATGTACTTAGCAAATGCATTGCTTCCGATTCAGAACAAGCTGAACGTATTTATCGCATTCAAACAGTTGCCATGCGCAAGTATATTGATATAGTGGAAGCACATATGTGCAATGGATCATGGTCCGAGATCAATCCTGAACAAGTACCTTCTGTTTGCGCACAAAAGCATAAAAAAGCTTTTCTGAATGAACTAACAACATCTCAGGCAGAACAGCTCGGAAGAACTTCTCGTTTGATTGGAAATGAGAACATTACAGGAAACCGTTATCCAAATAGCGAAGATCGTGTGAATATGAGACTCAAGTGGCTTGAAGCAATTGCCAATAAGAAAGTCAAGGGATCTCAACTTTCCCCTGATATGTTAGTAATTGCTGCAATTAATGCAACCACCGAATCTGAAAAAGCATTAATCAATGCTCAGTGGAACGATCTAAAAGCATCAGTTCAGGCCAAGATTATAAAGGCCCGTCAAGAAGGATTCGAACCAATGGATAACATTATCCCAATGATCGATTTATCTCCATCAATGGATTCTAATGGGTTCCATTCTAGACGGCGTTCCACTACTGCCACTACTCCTAAAATGGCTGCAATTGGTCTTGGTCTAATGCTTTCGGAGATAAACTCGGGACCTTGTCAAGACTTGTTGATTACATTTGACTCGGAATGTAATATTGTTGATCTACGCAATCCTGAATGTAACACTTTTACTAAAAAAGTAAATAAAATTCTTGAATTGCTAGAAGGTTTTAGTACTAACTTTTACCTCGCAATTACTAGAATTTGCGAACTTGTTCGGGTAAATAAACTTCCTGAAGATTCCATTCCTGCACTCTGCATTTTGTCAGACGAACAATTTGATCATCATCAATTTGGATATGATAAGACAATGGAAAATCGTATGTGTCAAATGTTCCATGATGTAGGAATGGAAATTTCCGGAGTACCTTATTCCAAACCCCGTACTGTGCACTGGAACTTGCGAGGTAACACAGAAGGATTTCCTGCTACTGCTGATTCAAGAAATGTCCAAATGATTGCCGGATATTCTGCCGCACTTTTTGATCTGATTCTGTGCGGAAAACCAGAGCCTACACCTTTCGAGACGATGAGAAGGAAGTTAGATTCTGCTAGATATCAGCTAGTAAGAGATGCATTTGATTCTGTTTAAAGGCATTACTAGGCTTCATTTATTTATACATAAACATATATTAATATATTAATATATATTTTATGGAAAGGATTAATTTAAAACAAAAACTAGATACAGATGGGATTGTTATTATTCCACAAGTTTTAAATGCAGAAGAATGTAATTCAATGTATCAAGGAATGTGGGATATGTTTGAGCATGTTTCATCTGAATGGACTAATCCAATAATTAGATCTAATCCATCCACATGGAAGAATTTTAAATATTTAAAACCAAATAATAATATGATGTATCAAATGTTTGGACTACCTCATTCACATCATTTATGGAATATTAGAGCAAATGAAAAAATTGTTAATATATGGGCTGACTTTTGGGAAGTAAAACCAGAAGATTTACTAGTTTCATTTGATGGTTTTTCTTGGTTACCCCCTCATGAAGAAATTCCAAACTATACACTTGATGAATTTCCCCATTGGTTTCATTTAGATCAAACTGTTCTTAAAACAGAGCTTGAAGGAATACAAGGATGGGTTACTGGAATGGATGTTAATCCAGGAGACGCAACTTTAATATATTATAATCAATCACACAAAATGATTAACCACTTTGTTGATACTTTTGGTGTTAGAACAGAATCAGATTGGGTTCTTTTAACCCAAGAAGAGCACGAGTTTTTTAAATCAAGATGTGAAATAAAAGAAGTTGAATGTCCTGCTGGTTCACTTGTAATTTGGGATTCAAGATTAGTACATTGTAATAAAAACCCAGACATCACAAGACCAATTCCAAACTATAGATGTGTTCAGTACTTGTGTTATATGCCAAAAACAATGTCAGACCCAGATATAATAAATAAAAGAATTAAAGCATTTGAAGATATGAAAACATCTAATCATTATGCAAACAGAGCAACATTTTTCCCTAAAATGCCAAGAGATTGGGTAGCTCAAGGTTATAAATTAGAAGATGTAATTAAACCAATTGAAAAACCTATTTTAAATAATTTAGCCAAATCACTTGTTGGATTTAACAAATCACATATATAGTATTTGTTTGACCAATTGGTTCAGTTATTTTTATTACTTCTTTTTCATTTAAAATTAACTTGTGTTTTAAATTTTTTGTCTCAAGTTCATTTTTAACTTTTTCAAAAGTATCAGATGGTTTTACATCTAAACTAATTATTTGAGTTTCAAATTTTTGATCTTTTAAAATACCAATTTTAATATCTAATTTATGACTATTTTCTTTTAATAAATTATTAGATATTTTAGGGGTACTTTGATTTCCAAGTAATTCATTAAAAAACCAAATATTTTCTGGAGGAACAGAATTGTAAGTTTTAATATATAAGTATCTAGTCAAGTTAATATCAAAGTAATTTGTTGTATTTTTTTGAATTCCAAATCCATCGGGACAATATAGTCTAGAAAATGGATATAATTCAACAAGTTTTTTATATCTGATAACTTCTAAATCCATTAAGTATTTAATATAAATAATTATTTAATATAAAAAATTGTTTTTTTCAATTTTTTACTCAATACTACTTGTAACTAATATAATTAATGGAACCAAGACCTCCAGATTCTGTTTATTCGATAAGACTTGTTGAAGATGATGATGAATATGATGATGGATTTGATGATCAAACTAGTTTAACAAGTGAAGAAATTACACAATTAGAGAATATTGAAGCACAACAAATAGAAGAATTTGATGCACAAGAAATTAAAAAAATGGAAGAAGAGGAAGAAAATATTTTTAAACAAACAATAATACAGTCAAAAAAAGAATTATTTGAAGATATTGTTCAAAAATTAAATTTAACAAAATCACGAATACAAGAACAAGAAACTCAAGAAAAATTTAATAAACTCGAACAAGTTATTAATCAATATTTTGAATCAATAAATCCAATAGAATTAATTGATACAGAACTAGATGAATTTATTGATTGGTTATGTGATAAAACAATATTTTCTAGATATAAATATAAACAAGTACTTAAAAGTGTATTTGTAAACAAATAACCTTGTGATAAAAAAAAATTGCATAAACTAATTTATTGATTATTAAGACTATTATATACTAACAAATCAAAAATGCCATCAATAGATTATCCCAAACTATTTCAAACTTGTGTTTACTTATGTCAATTTAAACAAAATAAAACTATTGATCCTAAAATTATTCAATATGCTTTTAGAATTTTATATACAGGAACACCTTTATTTAAAGAGGCACAATCTAATGCTGTCAAGTACGTAACATTTTATCATTCAAATGAAATTGCGCCTTCTAAATTTAAAAAATCACCCAAGTTAAAAAAATCACTGAAAAAGTATTTAGATACTGATGCACAAAATATATATTCATGTGATTATAGAATTAGTGGAATTGCTGCAATCTTTTTAGCTGGTTTAGATGATGTTTTTGATGGTTCTGCTCAAGCTCAATGGAATGAACTAAAAAATCCTTCTAAATCAACTAAATCAACTAAAACTACTAAATCTAAAGAACCTACACCCGAGGATTTAATTGAGGAGGAAGAAGAGGAAGAAGAATATGAAGTTGGTGATGATGAAGAAGAAGAAGAAGCTGTTGAAGAAGAGGAAGAAGAACCTATTCCAGCAAAAACCAAGGCTAAACCCAAATCTAAATCTGCAAATGTTTAAAGTTATTTAAACATTTGCCAATACTTTAATTTATTAACAATGTTAAGAAGAATTATTACAAGAAATTATTGGGTTGCAACTAGTTCTAAACCATTTGATCAAGTAAAACAACTAGTTTCTAAATTAGAAGACACGCACAAGTCTATAAGTAAAATTTTAAGTTCACCAAGTCCTCTTACATACTCAGAAAAAAAAGAACTAATTAACCAAGTTAAAAAATTAGATGAAGATATTGTTACAATTAAAAAAATAAGTGAAACAAATAAAAATTTGATTAAATATATTTAAAGATTTTGATATATTATTATGTATTATATCAAACTATGTGCATGATTTCTTTGCCTGTTGAACAAGTTTCAAAAACTAATATTTTTGTTGGTTTAAATTCATCTAAATCTCATCAGCTGACTATTTATTCAAATTTTGTATCAAATAACTCTGATGCCAATGCAATGGTAATTCCAGTTCCACATCCTTCTACTGTTAATTTCCATAATGTATCACACATTAACAATTTTTTTAAAGTAGTTGATAAATCTTTTTTCCGTCAAGCTAAAACATTAAGTTGGAATAATAGTTCTTATTCTGATTCAAAAGGAACTTCAAGAGCAAGATCAGATTTAGAAGTATTTAGTGTAGGAAGTTATCAAGTTTCTCTTGCTCATAATTTGTCAGATTTATCAAGATTAAATAAGGAAATATTTGTTTTATCACCTGGATTAGCAAAAACTTTAGAAAGTAATTACAGTGATCCTGTATGGGGATTTATTGTATTTGTTTTAGCTAGAGATAAAAAAGATTATCATCCATTTGGTTTTTCCCATGCACTGTATAATAACAAAATTTATATTCCAACTAGACATTATCATGATACTATGAATAGTTCAGGTGGTTATATGGAAAGAATTGGTGGATTAGATACAAGAACTAATCCATATGATGATTTAGATTCAAGATCTAGCTCTTATCAAGACCAATTTAAACCATTAAGACCATCTGCATCTAGTGTTAAATCTAGTTCATCTTTAGCAGATGATTGGGCACATAATATTTATTTATTTAATTGTGGTCAGTCTGGTTCTAAATCTCAACTTTTACAATCAATGTTAAATCAAGATTATAAATATTCATGGGATCAAAATTTATATTGGAATAGAAGATTAATTGATTTTGATTTAATAGCATGTGATGGATTTGAAAAATATCATATAGAAGGTACTCATCCCAATCTAGATATTATCCTTCCTGTTTGTTAGATTATTTAACTTTAATTTATAATAAAATAAAATAATTTTATTATAATTAATTTAAACCAAGAACTTCTAAAGATTTTGGTCCTAATTCTAATTTAACTTTAGTTGTTGCATTAATAGTCATAATCTTATCTTCAAGTTCGGCAATAGACTTTTGAATTTGTTTAATAGATTGATTTAGTTCGTCTTTAGTAAATGCATGAATAGAAGTATCAATAGTAATATTAGGTGCAGTTCCTATTTCCTTTTCTTTTTCACTATATTTAATAAATTTCTCAATAAAGTTTTCCATATCATTAATTTGTGATTTATTTGATCCATCCAACTCTTTTAAACAATCTTTTAACTCGGCAATTTCTGCATTAAACCATCCAACTAATCCTAAATGTTCATCTGCACCTGTTTGCACATTTGCTTTATGAATTGCTTGTTGAATTTTTATAATATCTAATGATACTGCTCTCTTTTCTAAATGATCTTTCTTATAATCTTTAATTTGATCTAAAATTTTACTTTTAATTTCTTCATTTGATCCTCCATAAAGCAATGCACTTTCACAACTTAAAACTCCATCAAATTTACCTGATGGTTGTCTTGAACTTGAATATCTATGTGATTGTTGTGTCTTTTTTTCAGAATTTTGATGTGCTTTTAACTTTGATAAGTATTTATGCGCGGTATTTAAATTTACTTCCATAATATACTTTAAATATATAAGACATCTTTAAATATCTTTTATATCCAAAAAATTAACAAAAAACATCAAATAACTAACTAACAAACAATAAACAGCAAACCACAACAATTAACAATAAAATCTTAAAGACCTTGGATGTGAATGTGGTTATTATTATGAATGTGTGTATGACAAAGCGTATGTGACAGGGCATAAAGTGTCGCAGTGTTAGGATGTAAAGATCAAATGGACTTGAACTTTTAACTGTTTTCTAAATCGGGCAACATATATGATTTATCAAACAAAAAAGTTTAAGGCTCAAGCCCAATTAACTATAATGTTAAATCTTTAAATATGTTTATTAAGAAAAATTACCAAAAGGCTATTATTTCCTTTGCAAAAAAATTGTTATTTAAAGTTTCTGTATAAAAATATCATATATATACTTATAAATGGATTACAAACACAAACCTAGAATTATCTCTATTGAAGGAAATATTGGCTCTGGTAAAACTACATTACTTGCCAAGTTAAAAAATTTGTATAAATCAAATCCTAAAATAGTTTTCTTAAGAGAACCAGTAAATGAATGGGCTAAAATAGTTGATTCAGATGGTAAAACAATGTTAGAAAAGTTTTATTCAGATCAAGAAAAATATTCTTTTGCATTCCAGATGATGGCATATATTTCAAGGTTATCAATTATTCGTTCTGCAGTTGAATCAAATCCTCCTGGAACTGTATTTATTACAGAAAGATGTTTGTATACAGACAAACATATTTTTGCTAAAATGTTATATGATCAGGGAAAGATTGAAGATGTTTGTTATCAAATTTATTTAAATTGGTTTGAAGAATTTGCATCATTGTATCCAATTGAATCAATTATTTGGGTTAATGCAGAACCTGAAATTTGCCATCAAAGAATTCATAAAAGAGCAAGACCTGGTGAAGAAATTATTGGGTTAGATTATTTAATAGATTGTAATTTTTATCATCATTCATATATTAATGATATTGGAATAAAAACAATAGGATTAGATGGAAATAAAAATATTTTTGAAAATCCAGATATAATTAATGATTGGATTAAAAAAATTGATTTAATAATTAATTGTAATGAAGAACAAGATCAAGTATAAATTTATTTAAGATGTTAAAATTATTTCAGTTTATATTTACATTTCAAGCATTAATTAATATTGCAAAAATAAATGTTTCCACCTCATCACCATTTGATACATTCATTACATTTATTATTTTTTATACTTCATCATTGTACATATATATTCTACTAAATAACTTTGCAAACTTTTATGAATCTGATATTATTAAAATATTTTTCATTAAAGACTATGATTATTTAATATTAAAAATGTTAGTAACTTTTAGTTATAAAATTTTTAAATTATTTAATAGAACTCAAGAATTAACTAATGTGTTATCAATCATAGCACTATATTATTTGTATGAAGACAAGACTAATTTTTTCAATATGATATTTTTAAACATAATATTTACAGAAATTTTTATTCCTAGCATTAGAATTTTATATTTTAATATATTTTTAAATAAGATTTTGATTGAAGAAAAAAATAGATTAATAGATGGTTTAAAATGTTTAGGAATTGGATATTTAATAGTTACAATAATAATGACATATAGAGAATTGTAAAACTAGCAAAAAATTGATTTTTCTATTAACTAGTATTTAATTTATAGCAGTTAATAAATAAATAATAAAATGAATTTAATTATTAATGGGTTAACAATGTTACTTGTTTTTATTGGTATAGGATCAAATAAACTTGCACCCCCTTTAGATATTTTATATCAAGTTAGTTCTATTGGATATACTTACTTTTTATATATATGTTTTATGAATTCAAATAAAGAGTTTTTATATAATCACTTTTTAACTAGAGAAAATTTTAAACAATTTATAAGTTTGTGTTTATGTTTTGACATTTTATATTTATACATAAAAAATCGTCATTATAAATTAAAATTATTATTATTTATACTTACATATATGATTTGTGGAAGTTGCGCATTTGGTGTGTTTTGGTTTTCTAATATTTTTGTTGGAATTATTTATCCATATATTAAAATTAGTTATAATTTTTTAGTTAGAACTAGCGAGTCAGAACAAGTTATACAAACAAATTTTATAGAACTAGCTGAAAGTTTATTTGTATTGATTAATAGTTATATTATTTATTTGTTGTTTACTAATTACAAAACCATATAAAAATAACTTTGTATATATAATTAATGGAATTGGTTGATATAAATTTACTTTATGAAAAAATAAAGCCAATAAAGGTAATGGTTTTAGATACAGAAACAGCAGGATCAGGGGAAGTTATTCAAGTGGCATATAATATTTATTTATATTATCCAGAAATTAAATATTTTCATTGTGAATCAAAATATGATTGGATTATAGATGAAAAAATTAATAAAGTTGATTTTTATTGTAAATTTACTTTAAAAGACATAAAAACAAAGGGTGAAGATCCAGAATATGTTTTTGGTATTTTAGCAGTTCATTTGGAGTCATGTGATTATATTATAGGACATAATATTAGTTTTGATATAAATAAGATATTAAAATATTTTACAAAGTTAAAGATTAATTATAAACTTCCCCAATCAATATGTACAATGAAATCATCTAAAGAAATAGTTGGATTAAAAAATTCAAAAGGCTGGGCAAAATATCCTAAACTTTCAGAACTATATGCTTTTTTTTATGGGAAAATTCCAGACCAAACAAAAACCCACACGGCAGATTATGATATACACCTAACATTTTTGTGTTTTAAACAATTACACTCTATTAATCTTGTTAAACTATAATTTAAAATAATGTTGTAAAAAATGGAGAAAAATTCAAAAATGACTTAAAATTTTGAGAATTTAATATTTAATAATGAGCAATTGTACAATTTGTGAAGAAAATATTAATAGCCATACATATAATGAATTAAAATTATGTAATTATTTATATAGTAAAATAATTAAAAAACATATTGATTTTTATAATAATCAATTTTTACATGATATTGAAGACATGAAAAAAAATTTTTACAATAAAAAAATTAATAAAATATTTAAATGTGATAAATGTGGAAAAGAAATTAAAAATAAAAGAAACTATGATATTCATATTAAGGAAAATATATGTACAAGGATAAAAGTAAAAAAAATACCAGAATTTAAATGTAAAAAATGTGAACGTAAATTTACTGATAAAAGATCATTAATTTATCACAATGAACATAGTGTTTGTAGTAAAAAAATAAAAGATTTAATTGCTAAACAAATAAAAGAACCAGTTCAAGAACCAATAAAAGAACCAGTTCAAGAACCAATACAAGAACCAATTAATATACAAATTCAAGAACTAATTAATAAACTAATTAATAAACTAAATAATGAACCAATACAAGAACCAATTAATAAACTAAATAATGAACCAATACAAGAACCAATTAATATACAAATTCAAGAACTAATTAATAAACTAAATAATGAACCAACTAATGAACAAAATCAAGAACTAATTAATAAACTAAATAAAAAACTAGACCAAAATAATAAAACTTCAAAAAAAACAAAAATTTCTGTTACACTAAAAAGAAAAGTTTGGCATAAATGGATTGGTATTCAGATTGGACAAACCAAATGTTTGTGTTGTAAAATTACAGATATTGAACAGTTTAATTTTTCATGTGGGCATGTAATTCCAGAATCTAAAGGAGGAACATTAGATGTTGAAAATTTACGACCAATTTGTACGTCTTGTAATTCATCTATGGGCAATGAAAATATGTTTGAATTCATGCGAAGAAATAAACTTTAACTTAAAATATTGATTACAAGTATAAAATTATTAATTATTCGATTTAATAACAAATCACTAAATATTAAAAACTTGGGAAATGTTATTTATATTCAAATTTATTTATATAATAGGTTATTTTATAATTATATCAACAATAATTTTTTTATTATTTTTTTAGACCAAAATGAAAAAATAATTTTATTTTTAGTTTTTCTCAGACCAAAAAATTTTTGGGAAATTTTTGCCCCAATCTTAAAAATTTCCGCCCCCTCCCTGAGAAAGTTATCCCTTTTTATATCACAAATTATATCAAAAATAAAATAATCATTATACATAAACATTATAATAAATAATTATGATATCAAAATAAATAAATATGATATAAAATTTGATATTTTCTGATATAAAATATGATAATATATATTTAAATAATAAATAATAAAAATATATATTAGATAATAATGATAAATATTATTTCAACATATTCAGAAGAAATTAAAAATTTAAAAAAACAATTAAACTATTATACAAATATATATATTGAAGAACTTCACAATATAAAAATAAATAAGTATAAACCAAAGAAAAAATATACATATATATTTACATGTTCTAAATGTAATAAAACTTTTTCTAATAAAAGAAATTATGATTCACATGTTTTAAACCAAATTTGTGAAAAAACAAAAATAGAATTTAAATGTGACAAATGCTATAAAATTTTTACTGATAAAAGGTCACTTAATTATCATAATGAACATAATGTTTGTATTGATAAAATTGAAATTGAAAATCAAACATCTAATACATCTAACACAAATCAAGCAACAAATAATAATACAACAAATAACAATACAACAAATAATAACACAAATAATAGTACAAATATTCAGACACAAAATAATCAAAATCAAAATATTCAGACACAAAATAATCAAAATATAATTAATATTAATTTTGAGTCAACAAAAAATGCTGAAAAAATAATTGAAATGATACCATTTAGAACATGTGGATATAAAATAACTCCAAAAAAATATTTAGAATATGCAAAATATCCAGAAAGAGCAATTAAAAGTTTTATAAAAGATGAACATTTTAATCCTGATAAACCAGAAAGAATGAATGTGTTAAATACAAACTATAAATCAACAAAAGTTAGTGTTTTAGATTATGATGAATATGATGAAATGAGATGGATGTTAAAATCTAAAAATGATATTAATGGACTGTTATGTGATCGTGTAATAAATCATTTATTTATGGCAAAAATAATGTTACAAAATGCAGGAATAAAATTAGATGCTGAAACTGAAAAAAAATTAAATGAACAAATTAATGAATATGAAAATAATGATAAAGTTAAAAAGAAATATTTAGATATGATTTCTGAACTTAGTTATAACTATAGAGATATGGTCGAAGAAAATAAAAAAAAATGCTCTAAACTCCAGTTAAAAAATTGATTTTTTAATTTATTTGCTTTAATAAATTAAATTATAATATATTAAACAAATGGCCATATACTTACCTATTAGACATTCTAATATTCCTTTTTTAGCTTCTAAACAAATGGAAGATGTACATTTTGAAGCAATTTCACACTGGGAAGATTGTGATTTTACTCAAATAACAAATTGGATTGAATCTAAGAATATCAAGTTAAAAGATGGAGATGTGATTGGTTTTGGACCACAAAATAAGTTATATAGAAATGGATCAAAATGTATTTGGTATTCTAATTCAGTTCATGATTTAGAATATCAAATAGATGAATATGGTTATATACCTAATGTACAAGAACTACAAGTCAAACCAGGACATTTTCATCCTAGATACTGGTCTGATGTTATTACACATAATGGGTTTTATTGGGTTTGTGACCAGTATAGAACTCAATGTGTAGAAAATATAGAAGTTATTATCTTGGAGAATTCAAAGAAAATATTTAGAACATGGTTTGAACATGATGAAAATAAAGAGTATGTAGTTTATGATCAAGATTATGTTAATTTTAATATGTTAGATATTCATGTGAAAGAAAAATTTATCCAACTTCTTCAAGATAAAACTAGACCATTTGATTGGGCATATTTTCAGTGTCAAGATGATGTAGATGAACTAATGAATGAACAAAATACATCTATTATTCATGGGTTAGATGAGGAAGAAGAATGGGAAACAGAAGATGAGGATGAGGATGATGAGGATACAGTATGGGAAACAGATGATGAAGATGAAAATAATTGAATAAATTATTAGTAAGATTAAGTTAATTTATTTTATTAATTTATTGTATAAAAATGTTTGGATTAATTGCTTTTTTTTCAACATCGAGTATTTGGGTTGGAATTGTAAAAATAAAAACAGCAAAAAAACTTAATATTATTTTTGATCTTGATAATACTCTAATCATGAGTTTAGAAAAAAGAAAATATTTTAATTTAACCCATTCACATAAACCAGATTTATATTTAAAGCATAGAGTTATATGGATAAGACCATGGGTTAGACAAGTACTTTGGTTACTAGACAAATTTACAAATTTATATTTATTTACAAAAGCAGATAAAGAATATGCAGATGAAATTTTAACTCAATCTGGGTTAGATAAATTTTTTAAAGCTTGTAAATATAAACCAGATTGTTTAATTGATAAAAATGTTGGAAAGTTTAGTTCAAGTTATAATAAAATAATAAAGTTACATGGAAAAACAGTTTCAACAAAATGTCCAGATGAAAAAAATATATCATTTGGTTTAATAGACCGTTATGGTGAGAAACTTAGATATTTTATTAAAAAATCTGTTCTCGTTGATGATCAAATAATAAATCAAGTACAAGGGCAATATTTATATCATATAGAATATTATCAGTTTGGAATGAGATGGGATATTTCAATGATTAGATTGTTGGGATGGATAGGATGGAAAAGTGTGTTTGGATTAAATTAGTCCAGTGGAATCAAAAAAATATAGTTAATTAAGTAATGTATGGCTTAAATGAATTCGATATACAAATATTGTCTCCAACACAAATTTATGAACAAATACAATTTAAAGTTATGATGAATCAAATTAAAGACCCAAATTTAAATAAAATTTTAGATACATTTTGTGAACTTAAATCAATTATCAAATGTATTTATAAATATAATGAGCTTAAAATAAATTTATTTATAAAAATAAACTATAAGTTTGACAGCCAAACTGTATTTTTTTATTTTGATTCATTAGAATTATAAATATTTTTAACACTAGAAACAAGTTTAGAATAGTTGGAACATATAACTGCTGCTTGTGTAATTATTTTATTTATTCCATCAAGTAGAACTAAAGTGTCATTTTGTACTTGTTCAATTTTTTGAGATTTGTTTAAAGTTTGGTTTATTGGTTTATATGTAGTATCATTACCTCTAATTTCATATTTAGATTTAACAATTTGTAATTCAATAAGTTTACTAATAATAACTTTACATTTTCTTTTCATAATTCTACAAATTTCTAAAAGTTCAAGTTTATCACAAGTATATAATTTAACTAATAGTTCAGAATCAGATACATCCCAGGATTCCATTTATATTAGAAACAAAGTATTTAAGATTCAGGATTAAGAAAAGACAATTTTTTAGCTTGAATTGTTCATACTCACTAAGAAAAAATTGAAAAATAAAAACTATCCAAGCCTCATTAAAAAGGTACTTTTGCTTCCTGTTTTTGCAAAATAACGGGGGCCATGGAAAAAAACCATGTAAAAAATTCCTGACCAGGAAGCACTTGGATTTCACAAGAAATTCTTATGGCGTGCAGTTAAACAAAGCGGGCAACTAAAGCCCCTCCGTGTCGAGCCTTCCTGGTATGAGGCAAACGACAATCCAATCTTTGAATTGGGAACGGGACATTAAAAGTATAACATTCTGTTATACTTTTAACGTAGCTTTTATTAAAAAAGTAAACTTTTTTAATAAAATTTAGCTTGTAAAACAAGCTAAACAAACATAATTTTGTGATATTCTATCACAAAATTGATGTTCGGACGCAAGGTAGTGTTTTGGATTAGCCAAAATGCTCCAGGGGTTGATAGCCTGTTGTGTGTAAGCATAACTTTGTGTGGTGCCCCCCTTTAATAAATAGCACCAATGATGGATCTACTAATAGGTCTATCGATAGGGCTGGATTGAAAAATCTGGGTCTATTAGAAGAAATATTTTAGATAAATATTAAATAAAGTGGAAAGTTTAATATCGTCCGACAGACTGCGCGTCAACAGACAGAAATGTTTGGTCTTTATCCCAAGTGGGAGACTTCTTATTATCCAATAAACTTGAAAAAGTATTTTGATGAAATAGTTCTTAAGAAATGAGAACTGAAATGTGGGACAGAGGCTACGGGATCTAATGATTTTGTGGCCTGGACAGCCATATTATCAGAAGTGAAAGGAAAGCCTCGAGTTTAAATTCGAGATTATACCCAGTAATAAGTGAAGACGATCCTTATTATTTGGAAGTACATCCTTGGCCAAGCTGGATGTGTGTAATTGAGAACTCCTGGAAAGTTGTACTTAAATTTAATTTGATTTGCCGTGTTGGAAATAGAAATAGCCAACGGGTCCTAACAGAGTATTGGAAGGCCTAAGTGGACCAAAGTTGCTTAATAGAAAATGCTTGCATTTTCTATTAAGGACCGAAAGTTGCAAATTTAACGTTTGTTCTTTCAAGTTAAAAAGTTGGGGTCTGGTCATCCCATCAAATCAATTAATTTTTAAACTGTCTTACTCAGACAGTATGCGGTGGATTTAACGCATGTATAATAATCTAGTGTCTTCCCTAGGTGAATTAACACCACCTATCTGACTCTGTTTAAAGTTAGATGGGATGCGGGGATGGTTACGAACTTGTGAGACTAAGTACTGACAAATACTTAGTAAAGCTACCGTTGTATGTTCAATTGCCAAAAAAGAACATTTAATTAGTCTTAACAGAAAGACTGGTTTTGATACTTTCAAATAAAGTATGACAACAGGTTGGAATAATGTCCAGCCGTATGGTAAAAACGCTTTTTCTTACAAGCCTGATCCGCAGCCGAAGTGATTTTGGTTATATTTAAGAATTTATATGGTTTAAATTCTAGTCACTATGGTTCAGAGACTGCATGGGAAGGGGTGAAGTGGAGTTTTGCTCTACTCTTGCTCAAAGGTACAGTCCGCTAAAATCGTGTTTGTTTTTTTTTTGCACAAACAAAGTTTCAGTTCAAGTTTTTCGTCATTTAGTAACAATGTCAAAGTCTAATCAGTGCCGTCGCACCACCACAGCTTCTTCCAAGAGTTCCTCCGAGCTAGATCGCAAGATTTCCTCTGAGATGGTAAAGGAAGCAGTTGTAGCCACAGTTACTGATTCAAGCGCTGGAAGGGCGCGCACCAAGCCCTCCAACCTGTCTGGTTCCGCCAAGACCAGACAGAACGACTCAGTCTCTAACCGGGATTTGGGTCACAACATCGGCACCCCGCCACCTGAAGCAGCCGCAACACGTGACAAAACTTTTGCCAGCGCTGGAAATTCCAGTGCTAAAATTGGTGGTAGAACTATTTCTGCCGTCAACCCCGCTCCTGCTACTAGACAAGTAGAGATTTGTCTCTGCTGTGTCAAGGGAGCATTTCAGATCAAGGAGATGTTGGGTATGCATAGACAGCCTACTTGTCCTAATCTGAACACCATCAAGGAGTTCATTAGTGTTCATGGACCCGAGGAAGCCGATCGCGAGTTCGGTCTTTCCCACGAGTTCTTAGACATTAAGATTGTTGGACACCAACAGTTTTCTAGGTGCATTTGTGCCAAGAACTCTGTTCTTCCTGATGTACTACTTGATCAGACTCTTGGACCTGACGATTTCGTTTTGTTGAAAGTTGTTGAAGGCAGAGATGCCGGATACGCTCTTAACTCGAAGGGAGTCAAGATTTCCAAGATGATCGTGGACAGATTGTTCACTTTTATAAATGCCGATCGTTCTCGAGTTCATCCTGACTGCAGTATTCTTCGCACCGAAGAACAAGTCAAGAATGCTGGACTTAGTATGAACGACATTCATCGTTGCACTAATGGAGGATGCATTTTTAACTTTTCTGCCGAAGCTTTCGTTAGATTCTGCAGAATGCATAGCATCCCCATTTCTTCTGACTCTGTCGGCGAAGCTTTTATGCTTCAAGTCGAGTTGGAGAAGAGACGTCTAATGAATGAGGCAGTTTTCAAGGAGGGTTCTAATGCATTCATTGACATTTTGGAGGCCGATTACCAAGCGATTGACATCATTGGTTATTTTTTGGCCAAGTACGAGAGTTTGTTTTCTACTGCTTGCACCGCAAGAATTCTTAGACAAGCCTTCGCACGTGAGGAATTGAACCCCATTGATTCTATCATGTCAACCGTTAATCGTTGGCTTGTGGACAATGGTCAAGAACCCAGACCAGATGTGCGCGAATGCATTGATGCATTGCTCTCTGATATTAATCTCGCGATTAGTTTCGAGGCATACGTCAAGAAGATCTATCACAAGATCTCTCTCCGTGCTCATCCTGATAAGACTATTCTTATTTCCAATCGTGCAGAGCGTACTTTGTTAGAGTCTATTTTTAAGGACACTGTCAGTATCTGCTTGGAACTAAGAAAGTTCTTGTTTACCGGAGGTGACAATGAACCCACCATCTCTTTGAACGACTTGTTTAAGTACAGACGCCTTGTTGCCAAGTCTGCTTCTTGTTTGGAGCATGTTAACAAGGCGCGCGAGGCAAACGTTTTACGTATTGCCAATAGTGCTTGGGCTGGTCTTTTTATAGACAGCGATTCTACCAACTCAGCTGCTAGTTCTACCAATTCCACTTGTTTGGATTTGACAACTTGGGAAGAGAAGTCTCAGGCTTTGATGGAGTTTGTCGATACCGGTCTTTTTAATGGTATCCAAGCTGCTCGTGAAATTGCCCCCGAAGTTGTCGAAACTCTTGTGGTTGCTATTATTGATGCTAAGAAGTCTGGTGAATCATCTGGTGTTGTGCAAACAGCATTAGTTGAACTCGCCTATGCATCTGGAGTAGTTGCTACCGAGGATTTGGTCGAGATGCAGGGTTGCTATGGAGCTTTGATTAGAACTTCTTTTCCAGAGGTTCATGATCAGCTCTGGCCAACTATTGGTGCATCTTCTGACTCTATCGTAGTCTCTGAAGAAACCGAGAGAATTACTATTCTTGCCCGCAAGGTTGAGGATGGTCTCAAGGCTAAAGCTGATCTAGAGGAGATGGAGTCTAAGAAGAAGGAATGTGAGGAGGAGATTGTTGTAGATTCAAGAGTTGTTGCTCAGTCTAATGCCGACAAGATGGCTGCACTTAGCTTCACTCACAAGAAGATGTCTGACACGATCACACAGTACAAGAACAAGATTTTCAAGCTACTTAACGGTCTTGATGCCGACGAGGAAGCTTTTATTGCTTGTATTGAGCTTTTCCTTCCTCTTGCACCTGATGCTATTCGTGAGATTATTGATCTTTGGACTAATAGATCTGAGACTAGTTCTGATGAGAAGAGCGAGTTTATCAAGCGAATTGGTTTCATGTTCACGAATGCTTTGAGTAAGTATGACTACAATGCTCAAACTCTGTACCAGATGACTGATAAGATCAAGGCTAAGATTAACGAGTTTGTTGCTCGTCGTCAAGCCAATGCTCCAGGAACTGGCCGTCGTGCAAATTCTAAGTTCGTTGTTGCTTGTGAAAAGTTTCCCATGCCCTCTGCTTGTGAGATCAGTAAGAAGATTATTGATAATATTAAGGGCAAGATTGCTACAGATGATGAGCATAAGGGCAAGGGTGTGGCTGTATTCCAAATTCGTGCGAGTATTTTTGATCGCATGAAGAAAGAAGACAGAGAATCTGAAGAGATTCATGGCTACAAGTACAAGATCCATAGTACTAAACTTGAAGGTCAAGTTGATGTCCATACAGTCCTGTTCTTCAACAAACGTGAAGAGAAGGAGGAGGAAGAAGAGGGTGACAAGTCGGTTGTGTCTTTTGACCCATTTACCGGCTATGCTCCTTCTGATTCCATCATCGATAAGAATAACTATGTTCTTCTCAATCATAGAACAATTTCTCCTGATGGAATCTTTTGCAAGACTTTTGATGGAGAGGTTATGACTTTGATGGAATATGAAGTTCCTATCGCCAAGACTCGTGGAACCAAGATTAATGGCCGTGTCGAGTTTGATGATGGTGTGACCAAGGTAGGTAACCGTAACAAGAGATCTGGCTCTAAGGTCGGAACTCGTGCCAAATATGGTTCAACTATGTTGGAGACATGCAAGATTCCCGGCTTTGTCAAGGAAAGATATGGCGATTTTCCCATCATTCCCCTTGTTGGAGTAGTTGAGAATGGAATTGTCGTTGATATTTGGACTGGTAACGAGTCTAACTATCACAAGGTTGTGAACAACCTCTTGCGTAACACTAATTGCATGGTTTTTGGAACCATCGGCGACATGAAAACCTTATACGATGTCAGTTTGATTAGAAAGGATGACAAGCCCGACAAGATTTCCAGATATGTTGAGCGAGCATGCGATGATGGTGCTCAGTCACAGTCGGAGCTTTTCTTTTCTGTTGCCAAATCCAATCAGGTTTCTGATTTTGAGCGCGAGCTTAACATCCTTAAGGAATGCTGTACCGAAACTGTCTCAAAGGAAGATATTGGTATTAACTGGCTGACCGGAAACCAGATTGACAACAAGGAGCATGACGAGAAGAGAATGCAATGGTTGACTGATAGGATCGCAAATCCTATTTCTGAGACTGATGCTGAGATGCATTCGCAGATTTTTTCTGCGATTGGATCGAAGATTGTCTTTGAGAACAACGAGACACGCGATGAGATTATACAGATTCTTAGAGATGGATTTGGAGAATGGACTCCTCTTGAGGACAGAACTTCAATCAACATGTCTTTGACTGACGCCAAGGCTGCTCTCAACTCTGTAAAGTCTGCCTTAAACATTGCGTTTAATGGTTCTCCACTCCTATTCCAAAAGTTGGATTGTGCTGTTAACAAGTGCTTTGAACACGCAGTTGCACCCAAGACAAAGAACAACAACTTTACTCCCAATACTACAAAGACTCATTTCTACGAGAGCTTGAATAGTAACAGAGGAACTAGATCTAAAGGTCGTGTAGCTTTTGGTGGTCGTTAAAAGACCAAACTTTAAATATCTGTGTAAACAGGGGTATTTAATTATAGCAATTCTGTAAGGCGTCTAATAAACAATGTAAAGAAGCCAGGGTTAAAACTTGAAGTATTCAAGCATCTGGTTGTTGTTGAAGAACTTGTGTGATATTTACAATAGCACAAGGAGCAAAAAAGCGATTGTAAACTTTAAAATATTTGTGTAAACAGGAATATTTTAATAGTAAAGCTACTGTAACAGTATCGAAGATAATGCCTCTCCGTGGCGATGCTGACGAGTAAGATAATAAAAGAAATTATCTTGCTTGGACTAATAATCCAAACAAAATAATTTCTTTTAAAATCAGAAACCAAATTATCTAATAAACAATATAATTTACAAATTAGTAGTTTATTAAGTAGTTGTAAGTAAAGGAAGGATTAGTAATTATTTATATATTTAATTGTGGATTGTTTTAGTAAGTGAGGGAGAAAAGGAAATATTATTTTTAAAACAGGTTGAAGATGCAAAGAAGACAGAATTAAAAATAAAAGAAATTTTAAAAAATGATGATAATATAAAAAAATATGAACAAGGAAATGAATATTTTAGGTGTGATGATAAAAAATATATAATACAATTATTAATAAATGTGGAATAATGAAGTGTAATTATTATGTATTTTAATATTATATGGACTATATAGAAGAATATAAAGAAGAGTATAAGAAAATATTAGAAGAAACAAATTTTAGTGTTGAAAGTAGAGAGATAGATGATATAAAAGATATAAAATATATAGATATAATTGATATTTATAATGAAGTTACAGGTGAAGAATATCAATTAACTATAAGAATAAATGATAAAACAAACACAGTAAGTATATATGAAGTAATATATACAGATATATATTATCAATATAAAATAGATGATATTAAATCTGAATTATTAAAAAAGATAGTAAATAAGACAATAGAAATAAGTAAAAGAAATAATATGAGAAAAATATTAATATCAGATGATTTGTATGGAATAAGTAAAGAATTTTTGTTAGCAAGCGGATTTAAATATATATATAATGAATTTTTAGAAAAGACAAAGACAAGAAGAATAAATTTAAAAATAATCCAGATGATAATAATAAAAAATATAATGACCGAATATAATCAAAGTAGTAAATTAGACGAAGTAAAAGACAAGATATTATTAATATTAAAAGAAGTAAAGTTAATATATAAATCAAATAAAGAATTAATAGATTTTAAGAAAGAGATGGATAAATTAGATTATTGGAAATTAATAGAGATAGAGATCAATAAATATTTTGAATTAGATAAATTAGAATTACCCCCAGTAAATAATGAATTGTCACATGTAATGGAATTGAAATTATAAATTCTAACACCCAAAGGTTATGGTATGCTTCACATATCAGTCCATTTCATTCTTTTAGGATCAAATTTACCTAACTGACTATAATCTAATGTAATAATTACATTATTAAATTTATAATCCTCGCAGAGCGAGTTTGTTTGCTCTGGCAAGCAAACTTCCCAAGTATTATTAAGACCATTTTTTAAAATATAAAAACGACAACCTAAATTTTCCTTATCAGTAGCATAATTAATTTTATTTTTAATTTTTTCATATGCAAATTTTCTTATTTGATCTGGAATTAAATCATATAATTTAATCATCAAATGTCCCTGCAACCAAAGGTCCCGGAGGGAGGCAGGTTTGTTCCCTTCCGGGTACCTTCGGTTTGCTTTAGCAAGCAAACTTCCCATGTCATTATAAAAAACAATTCTATATTTGGAACAGTTATTATTGCCTGTTCTATTTATATCACATGTCCATTAATTCTTCTCATTAAAATAATGTTTATGAGGACCGCTTGCCGAAGGTACCTTTGGTGCGCTGCTAAACGAAAACTGCTCAGCAGTTTTCTGTTTAGGACAGCCTAACAATGTCATGGAATGACACATACCAGATGGTATACATGTACATTTATTTGGAACCCAATTGTTGTTCATAATATAAAAAATGGAATATATAAATTTATACATTTTAAACAAATGGTTTCCATTTAATTGTAATACTGTTACAAATGGTCTTTTAAAGTAATTTAATGTAAAAAAAAATTGATATTTTTTTTATTAAATAGTAAAGGTATAAAGTATAAATTAAATATAATTTGCAAATGGTAAGTAACACTATAGAGACACTAAATTTGTGTAAAACAGAAAGAAAAGAAATAGTAGTTCGTTTTGCACCATCACCAACAGGATATCTTCACATAGGTGGTGCTCGTACAGCTCTTTTAAATTGGTTATATGCAAAGAAAAATAATGGTAAATTTTTATTGCGTATAGAAGATACAGATCAAGATAGATCAAATACAGACTGTTGTGATTGTATTATTCAAAGTCTTAAATGGTTAAACATAAATTGGGATAATGAAATAGTTTATCAATCGCAAAACAAAGAAAGACATGTTGAAGTAGCAAAAGAATTAGTAAAACAAGGTAAAGCATATTATTGTAATTGTTCAAAAGATCGTTTAGAAGATTTGCGACAAAGTCAGATAGATCAAAAACAAACACAGCGTTATGACCGATGTTGTAGAGATAAAAAACTATCATCAGGTTGTATAAGATTACGTATTCCAGATCAAACAGAGAATATAACTTTAAAAGACATTGTAAAAGGAAATGTTTCAGTTAAAATAGAAACTTTGGATGATATGATATTAGTGCGTTCTGATGGGTATCCATTGTATGTATTATCATCTGTGGTTGATGATTACGATATGAATGTAACTCATATAATTCGTGGAGATGATCATTTGACAAACACATTTCGTCAAATAATGATATTTCAATCTTGTGGGTGGGAAATTCCGCAATATGGTCATATTCCACTAATACATGGAAATGATGGAACAAAGTTATCTAAGAGACATGGTGCAGTTGGAGTGCATAATTACAAAGATATGGGATATTTGCCAGAAGCAATAATGTTATATCTCTACTCTTTAGGATTTAATTATCAAATAAGTGAAACATTAGATGACATTAAATGTAAATTTAACTTAACAAAAATTAGTAAGTCATCAACAAGAATAGATATTAATCTTTTGAATAAAATAAACAATAAATGCATGTTACGTTTACCGCCAGAGATATTTGTATCAATATTAAATATAGAATTAGAACAAGTAACAGTAGTAAAGAAAGCAAAAGAAGATATTGTACAAAGATGTGCGA
>JACCDY010021304.1_pt1 | contig 55557 bp, 53 predicted proteins | sample 7446391 | NCBI WGS metagenome assembly JACCDY01 (sample SAMN15323451, study PRJNA562643) | freshwater metagenome | isolation source: river surface water | place: USA:Blue River Watershed | collected 2017-08-18
AAATGAGATTTTCTTACTTTGATATTAATATATTCTTCACCAAGAATAAGCATTGCCTGAAAAATATCCCACACATTAGAACGAGATGTTTCATCTAATTGACTGTAAATGTTTTGTAATCGCAAGATTTCGTCTAGAACCCATTCATTTCCGCCAATTTTATCAACATGATTTGAATTGTTATTAAAGTATGATTCGTCCCTAGACAGTATTTTATCACGGACTGGAAGTGCATGAACAAGGAACTGTTCAATTGGAAGTAAACTATTGTATTTAATTATTGTTTCAAATTGTTGATAATAAGTACTACCAACAAGTGGTGATATTTGAATCAAAAAAGAACTTAAAATTTCATTAAATTGTTTTATTTTTTCGCTAGCCATTAATTTATAATAGACTGAAATCTTTAAGTCTATTTGTTCTGAATTTAAACTCTATTTAATTAAACATTACCCCCTAAAAAAATTGAAATTTTAATTGTATTACCTGTTAATTCTATAATAGCAATGGCATCTACTACTAAAACTTATAATAATAAGAATACCCTTACCAGTGAATCGACACAAAACCTATGGTGTCGTGACACTTATTGGCAACACATTAATAATGTGCTTGGCTACAATCCATTTAAGGAAACTAATGGTTGTCGCCTTCGTCATTGCCAATTTGAAGCCGGAACATGTCGCGGTGCACATCGCAGTGAAGACATTAAGGCTCTCAAGCATATTAGTAGCTATAACAGACTTGACAAAGGAAAATATAACTGGGTTCAGTTATATAATGAATTAGTTGGAAGTCTTCAATCTAATGTTCCCAAGATTATTCTTGAAGAACATAAGCGAAAAATCGCAGATGTAGTCGCTACTACAAATTTTATTGAAGTAATTCAACTATGGCGTGAATTCGCTTGTTACTATCGTAAAATCGCTAAGGAAATTCCCTTTAGGCGTTCATCAGGAAATCAAACTACCAGCCATTCCAGTGGGTATAAATATTCTGATGATGTTCCCGGTTTTTATTTGGATAGTTCACTAGAAGATACCGCTTGGGCATTTGAACGATTAACCCGATATTGCAAAACTCACAAGGCCATGGAAGCTAATCTTGCACGCAGACAACAAATTACTGTTTGGGATTTGTGTTTAGCAACTGGGCTTAATTGCAAAGAAGGCGTTCATTATGCTGATGAACATATTTGCCCCAGCAATTTCATGTTTGGAACATGTTCTTGTCCTACTAAGGAATCTATTGAGACCAAAGAAGCTGAATTACAACTTAAGAAGATTGAACTTACAAATCAATTAACCTTAATGATTCAATCAGAATCTAAATCTGAGTCTGATGGTTGGGCTTCTGGTTCTAAGAAAAAGAACACCAAGTCCAAGCCTAACGCTAAAGACCCCAAGATTGAACTTCGTAATCAAATCAGTCAGATTGATAATGAAATTGGAGAATTACAAAGTTCTCCTCGTATGATTCACTACACCGAACAAGGGATGCTTCCATTTGCAAACCAGTTGACTAATTGGCTAGCAATAGAAGAGGCTAAAAAGTCTGCTCCTGTTGAAGAATCAGTTAAGCCTAAAGAATCTTGGGACCATGGAATTGACAACGTGGTTAGTGTTGGTGCTAAGGCCATCAAGGTTACCAAGCTTGGTAAGAAAAAGTAAACATTAATACTATCCCATTGGTTACACTTTAATGATAATAAAGCAAAATTACTTTATGGTTAAAAAAATTGATAATTATTTTATTTTCTAACATTCATAGATATTTAATGACATCGTTTGAAGTTAAAACTAATTGCACTAGGTGCAAATTTAATATTAAACAAGACATAAATAAAGACTCGGAAGAAAATTATATTTATTGTCCATCTTGTGATAATATTTTTATATATGTTCCTAACATTACAAATCGAGAACCAAATGAAGAAGATTTAGTTAGTGAAAATTTAGAAAAAGCATATATGGAAATTCCTCACACATTTATTCGTACTGAAGCCATTTTTATTAAAGGATATATTAATGGTCATGAATTAGATTTCCTGCTTGACACAGGAGCTGAAATGTCAGTTATTCCAGCTGACATTATACAAGCATGTGGGCTTGAAAAAATTCTTGATAAACATTTTTCTGGAATAATGAAAGGTGTTGGTGAAGCTAAAATGTTAGGTAAAATTCATTATATTGAAGTTGTACTAGAATGCGGAGTTTATCCATGTTCATTTTCCGTTTGTTCTAATAATGACTTGCCACCAATTTTAGGAATTGATATGATGTATAATTTAGGAATTTCACTTGACTTTAAAAATAAAAAAATTCATTTTGATAATGGTTGTAGTGTTGATTTTATTACAAGGTCACATGCATTAACACCAAAATAATTCGTTTTTATTTTGTTAACCGCATCAAATAAATTAATATAATTTATTTTCTTTACAATTATAATATGAAACTTTTTTTTTATAAACCACAAAAATTTAACCCCTTGTTAATAGTTGTTGTTAAAATTTCTTCTACAGACGAATTAGAAAAAATAGAGGCAATGACTAATGAAATATTTCAAATATTAATGGATAACGGCGATGCAACAAATGAAAATATATTGGTATTTAGCATAATTAAAGATTATGATAAATTAACAACTAATTTAATTTTGCCTTCAACAAAATCTTCTCAGACACTAACACACAGATGTCATGTAGATACTAAATTTATGAATGCGGTTGTAATTGAAACTCTTAAAAACTCAGATACTGAATATTATTTGGAGTTAACAGACAGTAAAATTTATATGCATTTAAAACACTTAAATCTTATGGCATTGGCTAATTTTTATTCTATGTAAGTTATTTTTAATAATCAAACTTATTTTCATTTTCTGGTGTTAAATCTGGTTCCAAATTATTTTCATTGGGATTTTCTTGGCTATCAGTATTAAAACTATTTTCATTAACTTGTATGTTTCCAGTTAATGAATTTATTGGTTGAACATTTATATTAGCAAAATTAAAAAGATTTTGTCCTTCAACTACAAAATTATTCCATATAAAATTATTTGATAGAGTGTTATTTGGTACTTGCAAAAATACTGGTTCTGGTTGAATTGAATTTGGTAAATTTATATTAGTATTTAAGTTAAATATTGTGTACTTTTCATTGGAATCTAAACTATTTGGTAATGAGTTATTTCCATAAGCTAACAAACTCATAAGTCCACCTGGTTTTTTATTTGATGGAATAGAAATTGATGGTTCATTTGTGCCATTTAATGGGCCATTTAAATATGAAAAGTCATCATTAGTAATAGGTATTTGTCCAGTAGGACCTATTGGATTTGAAGTACTATGTTCTATTTCTATATTATCATCATTAAAATTTGATAAATCTATTGAACTTTGTGAATTTGAGCTTTTTATACCAAGTCCAGATATTTCAGGAAAAATTGGAACAAGTTTTATTCCAGTAGTTTTTCCTGATGCATCAGTAATATTCATAATAGAAAATTTTGATTTTGTACTACTAAAATTATTAATAACTGGGGATTCATTTAATATATGACCAATATCATAATCAATAATAAAAGTATTTTCTGATGAAATGACATTTTCTGAATTTTTTAAAATTAACTTTTTAATGTCATATTTAAATGGCTTTGACGAAAAATTTAATTCAATTGAATGTGAATGGTCATACCCAATCATTGGAAAATATGGAAATTTCATTTGAATTGTTTTACCTGCCATATAAACTAATTTACCATTAAATGTGAAAAAAGGTTTAAATTCATTTTTTCCAACATATATTATTCCTGCTCCTGCTACATCGCCTGGCCCCCAAACATTAGTGTATGCTTTAGATGGAAATTCAGCTTCATTAAATCTAATTGTCCCGTCGTCTGAATGAAATCCAACTGAATTATCATACCACCCAACATGACTTTCAAATGTTGTGTTTTTATTTCCAAAACCAATTGAAACACATTCACCATCCCATGGTTCCTGATTTTGAATATCTAATAAAGTAACTTCATAGTAATATACATTTGATGATATAACTTCAACTTCTGTATCTGATGGCACAGGAAAGCTAAAAGGAATAGGATATTTTAATTTTTCAGCAACAAAAGGTAGTTTTTTATCAGAAAACACTATTCTATGTCCATTTATCCCGTGAAATTGATATTGGTTTTTATTTTTAATAATTTTATGTGGTCCTGTATATTGTTCATTTAATAATAATCTAGAAGGCAAAGGATAAAAACATTTAATTGATGATAATGGTCCATTTGATTTAATAGGTAACATAATGTCCATATTATATCCATACAATTCATTAAGATATTTTAGTGGAAAATTTCTATCTTTCCGTGTTTCCCCAACTATTTTTTCAAAAGTTAGTGTATTCATATAAGCTTATATATTGGTTTGTCTTTAAGTACTTAAACATCATCTATAAAAAAATTGAAATTTTTATTCCTATAACGCCATAGAATCTTTAATAATGGCTAACTCTAAAATCACTTTTAATAATACTACTGTTACCGGAGTTAACAACTCGCTCATTGTTGGAGAACTTCGCATTTCAACTCCTATGCCTGGAGCTATTGATATTCCCCAGCAAGCAGAAGCAGTTGATTCCAATGTTATTTTCCAAAGAGGAGATGACGCAACTTTTAAGAGCCTAATGCATTCTAGTCCTGTACGTTCATTTGGTATTAAGCTTTATGACCAATGCGGACACTTGTGTAACAAATGGGAACCTAACCGTTATGACAATTCTTCTGGAAATGTACGCATTACATCTGAAAACAAGTTTTTGTTTTCAAACATTGAAATGGCTAAAGGACTTACTGGTCAAACCTATCTCGTAATTACTTCTTATAATGGATTTGAACGTTGTGTTATGAAGTCTATTAAAAAGTACCTTGCAGAAAAGGACTTTGAAACTCTTAGCTCGATGGGAATAATGAGCGATGTTATTCTATTTATTTCTGAGCAGATTAATACAGAACTAAATGAATTTGGAATTGACCTTACTAAGATTTTTAAGGCTGTACATACTTCACCTACATCTTTACTTGTAGCACATTTTGCTGAATTTATTGCAGGTAAGAATGTGGCTGGTTCTCGTCCTAGTTTCCAAGGTATGCTAAACTTTGGACCTGGAGTTGAAGTTGCGGTTGCTCGTTTTCGTTCTGTCAAAGATACTCCTAATATTGAGTGTCAAATTCGTAGAGGTGGAAGAATTCAAATTAATTCTGAGAATAAAAATTCGGCTGTAAAGTTCTTTATTATTCTCAAACATACAAGCCCTAACACAATTAAAGTTACAGAAGAGTTTACTGAATCAGAATTTTCAATTGTTCCGTATAGTGCAGGTAACTTACCTGGTCTTGAAGCTGAACACTTTACAACTCTGTTTGATGGCTTTAACTTTTTGGAAAGAATTAACTCAAACAAAGCAACAGAAGCAGTTTCACAATTCATTAACGAAAATCAGTTAAGTGTTGTATCATATATGTTTGCGTCACCACTAACTGTTTTTGAGTTAGTAGATTCCGAATCTGAATCTTCTCAAATGATTATCGAGTATGGTTCAACATTGCGTCAACAAATTTACCAAATTTTGGTAACCCATGCTTCAAAAACATTTACTGGGATTCATAAAAAGCCCCGTAAGAACGTAATGTTCAATGATAATGAGATGCGTCCTAACTATTCTGAACCTGCTCAACTTTATAGTGCGGGTATTAATTTTCATGGTGGTTCTGGTCGTCTCTCAAGTGTGCCTAATTCAGGACCATATGATAACAATCATCTTGTTCCTGCTCTTTCTTGTTCTGCAAACTATGTACAAGATGATGAGTAAAGTAGTACTTTAATAAATTATTTTATATTTGAATGATTAATGAAAAAAAATTATAGTCTAATATAATAATATGAAATTTAATGGGAAAAAATGTACAAATACTTGTAAACCAGGTGAACTATGTTGTAGTTCCAACCACTGGAAAATTAATTTAATGTATGGAGGCGGTAAACCTCAATGGACTGTGTTACAACATAACGGTCCAATGTTTCCCCCTGCTTATGAACCCCATAAAGTTCCAGTAATAATAAATGGAAACCAAGTTGTTTTACCAGAATTAGCCGAAGAGTATTCAACAATGTATGCCAGATTTATTGGTACTCCATATGTTGAATCAAACACATTTAATAAAAATTTTTGGAAAGAATTAAAACCAACTCTACCAGCTAACATTTTGGCCCAAGTTCAATCGCTAGACCAAATTGACTTTACGCCAATTAAAAATTATTTAATTATGGAAAAAGAAAAAAAAGCGATGATTACTAAGGAAGAAAAAGAATCACAAAAGAAAAAACAAGATGAAAATGATGAACCATACAAATACTGTATTATTGATGGTGTACAACAACAAGTTGGTAATTTTAAAATTGAACCTCCTGGTATATTTATGGGAAGAGGTACACATCCTAAATCTGGAAGAATTAAAAAAAGAATTATACCAGAAGATGTTACAATTAATTTATCAAAAGATGCAAAAGTACCTGAACCTAATATACCTGGCCATAAATGGGGCGAAATAATACATGATCAATCAGTAATTTGGTTAGCCTCGTGGAAAGATGAAATTACTGGAAAAAATAAATATATTTTTACTAGTTTAGATTCATTTTTTAAGTCAAAATCAGATGAGTCAAAATTTGACTTAGCACGTCAACTAAAAAGAAAAGCAAATACTATCCGCGAAGATTATGAAAAACAACTTAGTGATGAAAACCCAAAAAACCAACAACTTGCAACATGTTTATATTTTATTGATAATTTAGCCTTAAGAGTAGGGGGGTCAAAAGATACCAAAGAAGAAGCAGATACTGTTGGAGTTACTTCTTTGCGCGTTGAACATATTACTTTAATGGAAGACAATGTTATTAAACTTGACTTTCTTGGTAAAGACTCAGTTCGATATTGCAGAAAGGTTTCTGTTCATTCTAAGGTATATTCAAATTTGGAAAAATTTATGGAAAATAAAAGTAAAAAAGACGAGTTATTTGACTTGGTAACATCAAATACTTTAAACGAATACCTAAGTTCAATTCTTCCAGGTCTTACTGCTAAAGTATGGCGCACATATAATGCAAGTTTATTGTTTCAAAAAGAAATTGATAAAATAAAAGAAGAAAAAGTTTCTGAAATTGATCCAAATGAACGATTAAATTACTTAATTGCTATGTTTAATCAAGCAAATACAGCTGTTGCTTTATTATGTAATCATCAAAAAGCATCTAATTCAGCTTTAGATAACATGCTTGACAAAATTGATGATAGATTAAAAGAATTAAAACAAAAGAAAAAGAAATATCAAGAAAAAAAAGATAACGCGAAAGCAAGTAAAATTGAAATTAAAATAAAAACCCTCAAACTTAAAAAAGAAACAAAACTTAAAATGAAAAACGTATCTCTTGGTACATCAAAAAATAACTATATTGATCCAAGAATAATTTTTGCATTTATTAAAAAATTTGAAATTCCCCCTGAAAAATTATTTACTAAAGTTTTAATTAAAAGATTTGAATGGGCAAGTAAAGTTGATAAAGATTATAGATTTTAACTTGGGTTTTTAACTATAAAACGATGTGCTAATAAGTCTGATAGTTCAGGTCTATATGCATAATCAAAATGAATTAACTGTTTGGTAAAATCTTGTAAGTCTGGTAAATTGGATTTCCCAATAGTATTTGTGTCAATATATAAGCTTATATATTGGTTAAAAAATTTATCATAACTAAGAAATTTTTTTTCGGAAATATTTGGATATAACTGTTCAATTCTTTCAATTAGTTTCAATAAACTTGGATTTTTAATTTGATTTTTAAATTCATATGTAAATCTAAACCAAGTATAAACAAATATTATGGAAGCACTTTGTTTATATAGTTGTTCTGAATTAAACTTTATGTCTGTCAAATATTGTAAAAAAAATGTCCAAAAAGTTTTGCCAATAAACAGGTTTATTATAATACTAAATAAGCCAAAATAATCATGTTTTCTAATAGAAAAATCATTTGGTCCGTCAGGTCCATTAGCACATGCGGAAAATTCACTAAGTGTAAGTAAACTTTCAGGAGATGTAATATAATTTGTTGATATCAAATGATCTTTTAAGTTAATGCTTTTTATTAAACCAAAATCAATTATTGTTGCTTTTATTTCATTATCTAACACGTTTATTACAACATTTGATGGTTTAATATCACAATGTAAGATATTAGTAAAACTTTGCATTTGTCCAATCAGTTGAACAATTATTTGAATATTATGCGCAAAGTCAATTTTATAATCAATTGACTTTATTTTTTCCAAATTATAAAATCCAAAATAAGGATAAATTACACCAAATGCTTTTAGGTTTTTAAAGTGACCATAACATAAAGGATATGAAGGATGGGAAATATTATTTTTTTTAAAATGTGCAATTAATAATTCTACTTCATCAATTAAGTCCTCTGTGCAGTCCGCATTTGATATTTTAATTACATATATATTTTTATTTGACTCTATCATATATACTTGACCAACAGTTCCTTTGCCGATGTAATTTGTTATTTTAAATGTTTGATATTGTTTAGCTGTATGAATAAGCAAGTGTGAATTTATAATATTTGTTGATATTGGAGTAAAGTTACTTATTTCAAACTCAACTTTTTTGACAACATAATTCATGCTTTGTAATTATAAAGAGTTATATTTAATCTTTTATAGGTTTTGAATTAAAATAATATTTTAATTTATTATTATTTAAAGAATTAGTTAATTTAATTTATAATGAACAATAAAACAAAATGGACTGTAAAATTTCACAATGATATGGGTCATTTAATGTGTAGTGATTATGATAAAATACCGGAACAAATTAGAACATTTGCATTTGAAAAAATTAAAAACAAAATTAACTATGCAACTGACAATAAAAACTATGGAGCTCGTTACTTTATCTTAAGGGCAGGATTGGATAATCAATGGACTTATAATTTATCAAATTTCACAGTTACATTGAATTTTTCTGAACTTGACAATTTTGATTCAAAAACAATGATATATATTTAAAAAATATAAACTGTAAATTTATATTTTTAAAATATCCAAAATTTGACTTAGTTTAATTAATAAAAAATCAAGTCCAAATAATCCTGAATCATTAGAACCAATTAAAAAACTATTAACGTAACCATTTACTTTTGCTGTGTTAATATTAATAACGGAATCATCAAAAAAAAATACATTAGATATCTGAACATTTTCTTCATCTTTAATTTGGTTTAATGCAATTACTTTTTTAACTCCCCATAAAACTGAACCATCAGTAACCCCGTGCAATCCGTATTTTTCTAGTTCCGCAAAACAAAAAGGGTTAAGAATTTGCTCTTTTCTAATTGAACCTTTAATGCCTTTAACGAGTTTGTCATCACCAACTTCTATATTAACGTTTTTAAGTATATGTGCAACATCAGATGATAACGCTCGGGTATTAACATATATTAAATTACCTGATTCAACAATTTTATTTAAATAATATTTTAACTTGTCAATTTTGTTTTTTGAATCAAATAATTCAATGTAATTGTTTTTTGTTTTTGTTATTCCATCTGATGACTTTGATGTTAAAGTAAGGTCAAAATCAAATACAAAGATGTACCTTTCTTTGTCATTTGACATATTTTGGATAAAACTTAAATCATCAAAAGATTTATTAAACATTCTTGTGTTATCCATGCGCAATTATTTTATAATAGATTTTTATTATTTGATAAAACTAAATAAAAAGTGTTAAAAGTATTATTTAACCTATAATCTTTAATGCCTTAATAATATTTAATTTTGTGCAATCCTTAGTTATAATTTCAATAAGTTTTTCTTTTGAATAACCATTTGATTTAATTCCTGCAATTTTTTTTAATTGAGCAAATTTTAATTTTTCCAATTGTTTTACAATAAAACTATTAATTGGTTGTTCTGATTCAGTTGTTTCATCTTCATCTGAGTCACCAAGTTCATTATCTGACTCCTCGTCTGAACCATCAGAATCTAGTAGCAAATTAGAAGATTCTTCATCACTATAATCACTATCAGATTCATTATTTGATTCCAATGAATCTTCATTATCAGAATCTTCAATTGAAGACACACCATAAGGAACTTTTTCAAACTTATCAGCTAAATTGTTTTCAAACCAAGAAACAATCATTGCATTAGTTTCATCAAAAAGTAAATTTTCAAAATGTTCATCTGTACTGACTAATAGTTTTTCCCAAGCTTTATTAGAAAATTTAACATTTGATAATTCTTCAAAATCTTCTTTTGTGTACCAATTGGGAATTAAAACATATTCAGCACATGTTTGAAGAACCTTTTGAATTTGGTCCGGGGATAATCCGTGAATTTTATTTTGAATATCTTTAACGAAATATTCACTCACTTCATCAATCATGTTAAAATTAGTTAATTCATTTTCCATATCTTCTATAACTTCGTTAGTTTCATTGGTTTCATTGGTTTCATTGGATTTATCAGTTTCTTGTAAGGTCGCTGCCCAAGACACCCTAGAAACTGAGCTAGAACGAAGATATTCAAGTTCTTTCTTTAATTCATTAATTTCTTCAAGAATATTTTTAATGTCAGATGTTACAGTTGTAGATGATATAATTTGGTTTTCACCAATTGTATTTGTTTTTTCTTCTGCAACATCAAAATCAATTTGTTCAATTTGTTCAATTTGTTCAATTTGTTCAATTTGTTCAGTTGAACTTGAAATTGCCAATTTAGAAATTTTTTTCTTGTCCATCAGATACACAATCACAGTAAAAACAACCAAAAACACAAAAGCAGTTATAAACAAGTAAGGTTGGTTACTACGTGTCAAGTCATAAATATTTGAAGTTAATTTGTAAAGAATAATTTTAAACTCTTTAGAGTCTTGTACTAATTTAGGGAATTGTATATTGTTCATTAAACTAAATTAGTTTAAGAGTAATTTAAACAAATATCAATTTTTTTATGTTTTTTAAACTATAACTTTAACAAATTGAATTAATAAATTCATCAGAGTTTGGTTCTCTTGATAAAAATATTTTAATTGAATCAATTGATTTTCTAATTGATCCGGGTGCAAGAATTTCTTTTCTTAATTTTTTACCAAGAGTTTTATTTAACATTCCATAGAGTTTAAACTGAGAAAACAAGTCTTTTGCATATACTAAAGACCATACATAACCATAGTAACCTGCATCATATCCACCCATTAAATGACCAAATGATGCAGGTTCTGATGTTCCAGGTACAATATTTATTTTTAGTACTTGTGTTTGTATTTGGCTAAATAATTCAACCGGGGTCATAGGAGATTGTGCAAATTGTTCCGCGTGAACTGTCATATCAAATATTCCAAACATTAGTTGTCTCGCATATTGATAGCCTTGTAATGATTTTCTTGACAAATTTAATTTATCTATCATGTCTTCTGGTAATCCTTCTGACATCATTTGTAAAGTTTGTTTTGCATAACACCATTCTTCAAACATCTGACTTGGTGTTTCAACAAAATCGCTTTCACAAAAAAAACTTGCGGTTGCTTTCATTGTTGACTCGGAACTTAAGTGATGCATCACATGACCAAATTCATGAAAAAAGGTTTCAACTTCATCAAAGCTTAAATTGCCTTTATTAAAGTTACAACCCATTGTAGCTACTGGCAGTGTTACAGCAGACTTGGTAATAAATGGGAAACATGCAGCATGTGAATACTTACCTTCACGAGGATACAAATCAAGATAAAAATACCCGACTGGTGTTGATGTTTCTAAATCAGTAACTTGATATAATTCGACATCTGGATGCCAAAAAGTTGATTCCATAAATTCAACGCGCGTAAATTCAAACCCTAAGAGTTTTTGATATATTTCAAACGCCCCTGAAATTACTTTACTAACTGGAAAATATTGTTTTAATTCTTCTTTATCAAATTTACAAGTTGATTCCACATATATTCTTGAATAATATGGAATATCATACATTTCTAATTGTTCAATACCATCTGCTTTAGCAAGCTTGGATAAAATTGATAAATCTCTATCTAGTAATGGGGATACTTTGTCGTGTAAATCTGACAGAAATTTATTTACTGTTTGTGAATTTTTTGCCATTGATTTGGTTAATTTATAGTCGGAATAATTGGCATAACCAAAAAGTCCCGCCATTTCTGCTCGTAGTGCAAATACCTTAGTTATTATCGGAGTATTTTCCCCAATGCAAATAGATTTAAATAATGTATTAAAATGTTTTCTTGTTTCACGGTTAACTGCATATTCCATAATAGGAATATAATCAGGATATTTCAATGTTACTTTAATTTTACCATCTGGACATTTTCTTTCTTCAATATATTTTTCCGGCAATCCTTCTAATTGGTCAATCCCAACCATTTCTGAATAATTTTCATTGCCTAAGTTCATGTGAAATTCAGAACATAATTCACTAATTGTTTGTTTAATAGTTTTAACCCTTTCAAACTTATCATCTGGTAAATCCATTCCAATTTGTTTGTAGTTGTCCATCATTTCGGTCATGTATGATTTGGCTTCTTGTGTTAAACTAGCATATTCTTCTGGGTAAATATTATCCCAATAATATTTGTATTTGGCATAAATATCTTTTCTCATTGATTGTTCAATACTCCATGATTCAAATTCAGTAGCAACGTCATTACATTTTTCTCTAATTGTTTCAACAGTATAAAAATCTTTCATATTTAAAAGAGAATTTGCAACATAGGAATTATCTAGATCAATAAATGGTTGTACAAGGTTTTCCCAACACAAACATTCATCTGGAACACCCAATAAAATTCGGTCTACAATTTGCTCGTATGCTTTTACATAATTTGATTTAACATTTGTAATAGCTGATTCTGTTAAATTGGAATAATCGATAATAACATTTACTTGATTCATTGGATAATTATCAATGTATAATCAAATTTATATTTATTCAATATTTTTATCTTTGGTCACGCCAGTTATATTTTAAACACCCATACAAATTTTTAATTTGGAAAATTTCCTTTTCTTGGTCTAAAATCATAGTTTGTGCAAAAACTAAAATTTTGGGTTCTTTAGTTGATTTGACGGCTAATTTTGCTAAATCAATGCCTGACTTGTGATGTTCAACCATATGAGCAACATAATCTTTGTCACTAATTGATTTAGACATCACATTTTGTAAATTTATATTTGTTGATTCGACTAGTGGTTGTTTACTAACAATTTCAAAACCAGGTGTTTCACCAAGTTGAATGGGTGTGTTTGTAAAATGTTCCCAATGGGTTTCATTGCATTTGAGATTAGAAAAAATATTAGGATAAGTTTTTTCCAACTGGGCTGATATAACAGAGTTACCACAGTTACATGATTGAACATTTTGCATGTTGGGAATTTGTACTTTTAATTTTTCCATTAGGCTAACTTCATTCGATTGGTTAAATATTGTTCTTCTTGCAAAGTCAATAATAAAATCATCTTTTGATGTCATTTGAACAATTTGACTCATTTTAATTGCAACGTTATGATGTTTAATCATCATTTCTAAAAATTCATTGTCTGAAATTTTATCTTGTGATAGTATTTTACAGCTCATATGCAGGCTTCAATATATAATTTTGTAGAGAAAATAAAAATTAAAAGTTTTTTCCTTTTATTAACAACAATAAATTAAAAAAATTGATGTTAATAGTTTTAATGACATCAAGTTAGAAGGTAATCTTAATGTCCAATATTTTAATCACAACAGCAATATCTTATACTAATGGAAGCCCGCATATTGGTCATCTATATGAATCAGTATTAGCTGATTTTGTTACCAGGTCTTTTGATAGATTTTATAAAGCAAAATTACTTACTGGGACCGATGAACACGGAAAAAAAATACAATCGGTTGCATTAGCTAATGGGGTTACTCCAATTGAATTATGTAATACCAATTCAGCAAAATTTGCTCAACTAAACCAAAAATTAGGAGTAAACTTTGCGCATTTTATTAGAACAACTGACCAAGCACACAAAGACTTAGTTGTTGAAGCCATTGAAAAAGCCCACAAAGCTGGTGACATTTATTTGTCCGAATATACAGGATATTACAATGTGCGAGAAGAATCTTTTGTAACTGAACAAGAAGCTTCCCTAAATAATTTTGCGGACCCAGTTACTGGAATCCCATATGAAAAAGTAACAGAGGAATCTTACTTTTTTCGTTTGGAAAAATATTGCAAACATATATCCCAATTACTTAATTCCGGACTTGTTTATCCTGCTAATAAGTTTGCTATTGATGACCGTTTACAAAGTTTGAAAGACCTATCAATTAGTCGCACCAGTTTTGACTGGGGCATCCAGTTTCCACAATTTGAATCGGAAAAACCTCATGTGGTTTATGTTTGGTTTGACGCGTTATTAAATTATATTTCAGGTGCTAAAGCAATTAAGCCAAATTTAACAGATTGGAACAAAACTATTCACATTATCGGTAAGGACATCTTATGGTTTCATGCAGTAATTTATCCTGGAATTTTGCAATCTTGTGGGTATGTCCAAGCTCAAGCTAAAAATATTCTTGTTCATGGTTTTATTACTGATGCATCAGGTTTGAAAATGTCTAAATCTGTTGGTAATGTTATTGAACCAGATGAATTATTGTCTAAATATCCAATTGAAGCCATCAGATATTATTTGCTAATGGAAACAATTTGGGGGGAAGACATAAAATTTAATCCTGAAAGACTAAAAGACCTGTACAATAATCAGTTAATTAAAGATTTTGGTAATTTATTTCAAAGGCTATTCACATTAGCTAAACCAATTTGTACAGAACTAAATACCTGGTTTGAAACTAATGAGGAACTAATTACCCAGTCCAATCAAGCTCATAATTTACAAGTACAAAATCTGGTGGAAACTTATGATCTGGTCCAATATAAAAGTTTGTTCTTATCAATGTGTTCTAGTGCTAATAAAGAACTAACTGTAACAAAACCTTGGGTCACAACTGATATTACAGACAAGGTAAGTCAAATTGGTACTTTGTTAATTCAATTAAAACAAATTATGGGATTGTTGTATCCAATAATTCCAGATAAAATTATTCAAATGGCCAGTTGGTTAGGATGGGATATGGGTTTAAATAATTTAAAATTAACTATTACAGCCGATAAAATTAAGGCATTTGTTGCAATTTAAAAATATTGAAGTAAATTTAACTTAATTTATAATTTACAATTCTAATGACAAAAAAACCTTCTGCCATTACTATTCCTGAAGAATATTTATGTCCAATATCATGGGGTATAATGTTAAATCCAGTAATTTTATCTGATGGTCATACATATGATAAATCGTCAATTCGATACATTAAAAACTCATTATCTCCAATTACAAAATTTCCAGTTAATATAAAAAATCCAATACCAAACCGGTTAATAAAAGGATTTATTGATAAATTTATTGTGAAAAATAAAATAAAATTATCAAATAAGAAAAAACCCAATGTACCAAAAACTAAAACCAAGTCTAAAACAAACCAAAAACAAAAAACTAAGACAGTTAAAAGCTTGTCTATGCAATCTACTCTTAAAGTAAAACCTAAATGGCGATTTTAAAATAATTTAATTTATTCGAGTTCATTAACAATATTAAATTCAAGTGAAAAAGTATGAAACCCAACAAATCGCTTACCAAAATTTATACTATCATATATAATTGGTTCGTCAAAATTCTTAACAAATACCTCAAGTAAATATTTGGAATCGTTTTTACTAATTTTCCAATTGGAATTTTCAGCTAGAACTGTAAAAGTTTCAAGTTTTAATCCTAACATTTCAAAGCTTGTGGATGAACTAGAATTAACAGCATACTTGACTTGGATTGTTGGAACCGAATAATCTTGATTAGGTTTCAAACCAAATATGCTAATTAATTTTACAGGTTCAACCCGATAAGGGCTAGATTTGGATTGAAAAAACTTATGGGTCATAATTTGATGAAATAACAAATCTCCAATATGAATACATTCCATTGAATCCAAATTAAATATAATCCAATCATGTGAACCATATTCATAACCATGATATTTTTTATCTTGAGCTGATTGAAATGGACAATTTTCTGCACCACCCCATGTAAATCTGTCAACAAGATAATTTGTGCCAAACATATTAAATCTTGCTTTAGTTATACCCCACAAACACCAACCTTTTCTAACTAATTTTGCATACTGACCATTGGAATAATATTGCTCTACAAAAGCTTTTGTTTTATCATCAAGTTCAATGTCTTCTTTACTCAAGTTTACAACATTTTTACAAAATTTTGACCAATATAATTTAAATGCATTGAAAAATTTGTCTAATTGGTCAAATGTTATACCTGCATTAGATAGTATTTGTTCATCTTGGGTAATTTGCTCACGTAATAATTCACCAGAAGAAAACAAGTTGCTTACCCGGGTAAAAATATTTGATGGCAAATCACTTGAGTCCAAGTGTTTTTGTTTAATACATTGGGATTCAATACGAGCCCATTCGTTATCATCAAGTTTATCGTTTGTGCAATTACAATTAATCATTAAGTAAACTAAATCAAATATCTAAATAAATAAATAGATCAATTTTTTTACTTGAACTCAATAAAACTCGTAAAAAATATGAAGAAATAACAAATATTTTGTATTGACCGGGCAAGAAAATACCTTGTAATAAATTGCCCACATGTGGAAAATGATTTAAGATTATCAAGAAACAATCCAATTCCAAACATGCCAAAAACAAAATTAATAATATAACAAAAGAATCCGACAGAATAAGTATGTTCGTATGATTTTCGCGTGAATCCTCCAAGCCCATAAATCATAATGGATAATGTTATAAATACTAAACCAAGTATACCAGTCATAGTAAAATAGTCGGATAATGGATGCACATGACAACTTGCATGATTTTTTGAAAAATAAAAATCACCTACAATCCATGGAACAAATCCAACAAAACCAACAAAGCAAACACGACGCAATAATTCTTTATTAAATTGGTCATTTTGTACCGCAGCGGGTAATGTAGTTTGTTGGTGCAGTCGGGCATTTGGTTCTATAGCAGCAAGGGAACTTTCAAGACTGGATTTAATGTCATTAAAGTTTTCATTTATCATATTTACATTTATACGAATTGAATCAATATGCTCTATAATATTTTGTTCAATATCTGAGTTTGTGTGGTTTGCTTTTAGTGTTTCATAAAGATTTGATTGAGCATAAGCAAGGTTGGTTTGAGGTAATTGGTTGGTATTTACAGAGGGGCTATGTACAGATTGCATTAACAATTACATAATAATAATGTAATTTGTAAATTAATTTCAATTTTTTTAATTATATCGGCATGACAATTTTTTTACTTGTCTGACTTGGAATTAGTTTTAGAACTAATAAAAACTCCAACAAGTCCGATGATTAGTCGAGCCCACATGTAGTTAGACACATCACGGTCACAATTACCAGATGGGTCAAGATAACGCCAGAACATTACACAACCTACAATCAGCCATGCAAATGAAAAAACACTGTATAAATATTGTACAATCATAACAGATATTGAGCCCTTTGTTTCACAACTAAGACATATCATAAGTAAACATAATAATCCTAAAAATCCAAGTAATGACCATCCAGAAACTGCAAGCCACGTACTAAGACTAAAACCAATAGGATTTAAATCATGCTGGCAACTAATGTTATTATATGCAAAGAACAAATCACATACAATAAAAGGTACAATTAAAATTAGCACAGTAATTGTTGCGCACGATATTAAACAACATGACTGTGCATCACAACAACAACGTAAAACTTGTCTAGGACCATTTGTAGTTATTCTTTGTGCCTCAATGTCAACATTTGCTTCTGGAGCAACAGCGACTGGTAAAGTAGTTTTAATATTATCAAAAGTATCATTCTTATTAGACATTAAATTATTTATAATGTGATTATAAGAATAATTTAATTTCAATTTTTTATATAAATTAATTAAAAACTAAATAAAACTATTAAATAAAGAAAATTTTTAAAGATTAGGATAAGCACCCATCATAAGCACACCGCATTGACCCTTACCGCCATTGTAAGTTTTTCCATTACTGTCAGTGCCCTTACCTAAATAGATATAACCTTGGTCACCCCAAGTGGTTCCCCAAGAATTCTTAAGAATGTAGTAATCGAGATTTGATATAGAATCATGTCCATAACCTACAAGAAGAACAGCATGGTCAATATTGGTTCCACATGTATCTGTAAAAACACCAGAAGAATATAGCTGGAATGCACGTTGGTCAGCTTCAATACCCACACTTACAGGTTGGCGAGCAAGAGCTTCCATCATTGTAGAATCAGAATTGGGTGCAACATCAATATGAGATGCTACCTTAGTTCCAGAAACAGCAGTACAAGACTTGGAATTACAAGTGCCTCCAGTCTTAGTTACACCAGAAGTGTAAGGATAATCAGATTCCAAACATAACCCTCCATTCTTTCCAATCCAATCCATAGTTTGGCTAATTTGTCCACCGTTGCAACCCATGTTGGGTCCCCCATTTTTAAAATTAGAACAGTCGACTAGTTCTTGCTCGGAAAAGCTGGCAAGGTTTCCATACTTAAGAAAATATGCGCCTTCAAGTGCTCCAGTATTTGAGAAGGACCAGCATGAGCCGCATTGTCCCTGATCCTTAACTGGAGTAACTGCTCCTTTGGTTCGCCAATCAACTGATTCCGGTAGTGAACCAGCTAATTTAGCAATATTATCTGAATTATTTGCAGTTGAACCACGTAAATAATTTCTTAAAAGTTCTGTATTTGATTTAAAACCCATATATTCTGCAAATTCATCTTGGTTCATTCCAGAAAATTGATTATGAGCTAGTTGATAAGTTTTATTTTGAGAATTAATGTACTCAATATATTTGTCGTTATCAACCCAATTTTCAAACATGGCTTCAACTTTATTGTCATCAACTTGAATATTATGTTTATCGAGCCAGTTTGCAAATCGTTCCAAAAAAGAACGATTAATTGAAATATTTTGGTTTTCAATTGCTTCAGTTATATTAGTGGCAACAACAAGAGCGGTAAGTACGTATATAAATAATTTAGTAAAATGAGTCATTAAATTAATATAATTTATGATAACGAATTTAAAATTCAATTTTTTCCTATATGGGTTTTTACTATGAAAAAAGCTAAAACAAATTTTTATTAATCCAATCAGTTACACACATTGTAATTGTAAAATGAGGAATATTACGAGCTAACATTAGACTAAACCCCCTAAATGGTTGTACTGGTTTGTTTCCTGCCATTTTAACTACTTTATAGTAATCAAAAGGCTGTACTATCAGACTTACAGTAATAGTTGTTAATGGTGCTGAAATATAAACTGATTCAAAGTGGGATTTATAAAAATCATTTAACGGAAACAATGTTGAGTAGAGTGCAAGGTTTTTTCCTATGGAACCGGTATATCCTGGATATAGGCCTTTTGTTATAAAATTATTAAAACTGGTTGATTTTTTTAATTGGGTTAAATAATTTGCATTTCTTTGAGTAAAGTTTTTCCAAACGTCAAATGGGTGAGTTATTAAACTTCCTGCCACACCGCTAACCATTCCATTTATTGAATTATCAAGCACATTAGATGTTGAGGTTCCACGGTAGTTTTTTATTTGTTCATACAAAGTAAACTTACTTGATGTAGATAAAATTTGTGTAATAATAGCTGGACCAGATGCACTAAATAAGCCTTTTATTCCTTGAGTTTTTATTATTGTACGAACCGTATTTGGAATTGTTTCAGGTGCATTATTCTGGTATACGGTTTTAATTGTACAAACCGGTATAGTTAAAATTTCTGCAAACAAAGTTCCAATACAGCTTGAAATTATGTTTGCGTAGTTACTATTAGTAATTTGAGTTTGACTTTGCATGTTAGTTTATAGATATATTGGAAAGTTTTAATTATAAATTTTATTCAATATTTTTAATAAGTGATTTTTTTTACTTGTTCTTCCAATAATTTAAGCAGTTTTTGAGTAAATTTTCTTAAAGGTAAGATATAGGCTTTAGATAAATAAATAACACTTATAAATTGAATTTCACATAGTCCATCAGTTTTTATACAATTAGAATAGCTATTTCTTTCCTGAATAAAGTTTGCAAAATTAAATGGAAACAAATTTACTAGTTTTCCATTTATAACAAAGTTATAAACCAATTCTAATGTTTTAAAACTTGCAAAAAAACTTATTGATGTACTTGTTTGTAATGTTAACCCATTAATTAAACAATCATTGTCAATAAAGTAAACAACCAGTTTATCTATTTGTTCGGTTGGTAACTTTATATTAAATAGTTCTTCTGTAAATTCTCGTAGAGCTGTATGTAAAGAAGTTTTATCATAAGGTTCATATCTACCACCTAACATTTCATATTGTTTAGCACCATTTATATAATTACCTCCTACTAATATAATATGTTCATCTAAATCCTTTATTTTTTTTATTATTGTTAATCCAGCATTTAGTTCTTTTGGTGCTGTTTCAAACCATTTGGTATATTTATTAGAATATTTAGTCATATATTTATTTGAAGAATTTATATTAAAATTTTTAATTTTATCTATTTTAATATAATAGTCTTTCCCATGCTAATAGAAAAACTAAAATATTTAGCTGAATTATATGGAGGTGCTTCATATCGTGAATGTGCCGATAAAAAAATCAGTAAAACAATGCATGAATTTGTTGACAAAAAACTTAAAGATCGTGGTAATGCCATTATAACCAATAAAAAACAAGCTATTGCAATTGCACTGAATCAAGCCGATACTCAATGCAAATATACACCAAGTGAAAAACAATCTCTCATATCCAAAGTTAATGAAAATTTAAATTCATCCCAAGAACTAAATCTATCTAATATTATTAATACTAAAAAAGCTCTTGAATTTTTAAAAACAAAATCAAAATACAAACAAATTTACATATTTAAAAAATTATTATGGGACAAAATAATTCAAATGCAAATTGATGAAATAAAATTGGATAAAAACGCTTGGAAAGAAATAGCTCAAATACAAAAAATATAGGTTTAGTTGGTCCAGTAATTTTTTCTAGTTTAACTTAATTATGAAACATTTAATAATATTTTCAATTATAATTATTGGAATTGTGTTCCTCACATTAATTTCATGGTATGATAATGTGAATTCAGAATTAGCTTCTTGTTCTGGTACTTATTTAAGTAAATCAAATGTTGGCGGTAAATTCGCCCGTGGTATTTTTGCAAATAGAAACTTTGATTCTAATGAAGTAATTGAAAAAGCTCCATACATAGAAGATAAAACCGCTAATTTTGAAGGTTTAATAAGAGACTATATTTTTAAAAAAAATCAAACTAATTCAGTTGTAGGATTCGGTAATACATCTCTTTATAATCATTCAGATGAACCAAATGCAACATGGATAATTACAGACGAATATATTCAAATTAAATCAATAAAACCAATATCTAAAAATGAAGAAATATTAATTTCTTATGGAGATAATTATTGGTCAACAAGAAAAGATACCATTAAAATATAAAATTACTTATTATATATTTTAATTGTTTATTGTTTTTTTCTCATTAAATAATTTTTATAATTTGTGTTTGAAATAATACTGGAGGTTAATGGAACAGAAACCACTTGAGCAATAGAAGGTAACACTTCACTTGATACAGAATTTACTGCAGGATTATTGTTATTTGTTGCTAATTGTGCTTTTACTTTAGCTAACGATTGAATAACAGCAGCAGGAACAGTTTTTGTTTCTTGCGTTTTTTGTACATGGTTATCTTGATTTATTTCTATAGTTTTTTCCTTTTTAATTAATCCAATATTTGCTAATGCTTGGTGTCTTGCTTTTAATATAATTAATTCAGAATTAACTTCTGGTACTGCATTTGAACTGATTGCTTCTTGTTTAGCTTTGAGTTCAGCTGCTTGTTTGGCTTTGAGTTCAGCTTCTTGTTTAGCCTTAAGTTCAGCTTCTTGTTTAGCCTTTAATTCAGCTTCTTGTTTAGCCTTTAATTCAGCTTCTTGTTTAGCCTTTAGTTCTGCTGCTTGTTTGGCCTTTAATTCTGCTGCTTGTTTGGCCTTTAATTCTGCTGCTTGTTTGGCCTTAAGTTCTGCTTCTTGTTTGGCTTTTAATTCAGCTGCTTGTTTGGCTTTTAATTCTGCTTCTTGTTTAGCCTTTAATTCAGCTTCTTGTTTGGCTTTTAATTCAGCTGCTTGTTTAGCTTTTAATTCAGCTTCTTGTTTGGCTTTTAATTCTGCTTCTTGTTTGGCTTTTAATTCTGCTTCTTGTTTGGCTTTTAATTCAGCTTCTTGTTTGGCTTTTAATTCAGCTTCTTGTTTGGCTTTTAATTCAGCTTCTTGTTTGGCTTTTAATTCAGCTTCTTTTCTGGCTTGTTCTTCAGCAATTGCCAATTGATTTTTAATTTCATTATCAGTTTCAGTAACTGGGGTACTAATTGTGTCATTAACTTGGTCAATTACGCTTACTTCATCGTCAGAAGTATCATAATCTGTACCAGATTCGTAATCTATAGCAGTAACTTCTTTAGTCGTTTTAGTAATTGTTCCCATGGGAAATGGAATTTTACTATCGTTAACAAATGTACCAACATCTAAGTCTCTCATAATTGTTTGTGTTAATGAAATAAATTTTGAACAAGATAATACTGGAATTTGATTGGGGTCATTTAATAATCCAACAAGTAAAAGATAAAAATCATTTATGTTTAAATTACCAACTCCATTATTTAATAACCAACATAATCTAGAAGTTAAGTTTCCACTTATTTTACCCAAGTTGTTACCCTCAAAACTATATGCATTATCTCTTGTTCCAGAAATTAAAATAATAGTTCCTTTAATATCATTTATTTTTTTTGGATAATATGCATTTAAAATTGTTGTTTTGTTTTCTGATTTTTTCATTTCATTTAAGAGCTCATTAATAGTTGTGGAAGAAAATTTGTTTTTATTTTTTGGATCTGAAAAATAAATAGAGTATAAATCAATTATTGTACCCGAATTACATGAATCAAAAAAAGCATAAACTCTTTTATTACTAAGCAAATTTTTAAAGCAAATATTAATTTCATCATCTAGTAATAAACCATAGTTAGAACCTTCGTTAGTAACTATACAACTATCTTTAAATTGACCATTAGTAGATGTGTTTGCTTTACGTTCAATTGTTGCTGTAGCAATTCCTGAGATATCACTCATTTCATCTTTATTAATATCATTTACTGACGAACCATGACCTGAGTAATATAAAAAACTAACTATTTCTGGACTAGTACAAAAAATATTTAACTGAGTTATTATGTTTGCTTTTGAGGGAAATAATGGAGAAGACTTTGGTAAATTGTCTCTCATTATTATAAATTTAGTATTTGGGTTAATTTTTTTTATACTGTTTATAAAATTGTCTGCATCTGCATAACATCCGTTAAGTTTAATTTGAGGTATATTTTCGTATTGATTTGAAATAACCAGTGCAACTGATGGTGCCTTGTCTGCCATTATATTAATATTTAGATATAAAATATTTTCATACATAAAAATATAAATTTACTTATTTCGAGCAAATCTTAACTATTTATCTCACTAACCAATTATTGTTTTTTATTTGGTGCGATTAAACCATTAAACAAATATTAATTACTTTTAATAAATAATCAACATGGAAACTCAAAAACAATCAAACTTAAAAACATATAAAATTACAGAAATACTTCATGACTCTATTTGTAAAAATAATTCACATAATGTTATACTAAAATTAAATGGACATTTAGTTACATTTGGATTTATGGGAATGAAACCATATGAAGGCGATATTATTGAATGTGATTTAATACCAAGAGACGACCATACTAGTTATAAGTTTAACACTTATAAAGTATATTTACCTCTTGGTGAAAATCCACAAATACAACGGATTAATAAAGTATTACAAGGGGAGAACTATGAATATAATTACAACACCATAAAAAATTATTTTGCACAATTTGAATACGGAGAAAAATTCTGGTTAAATTTATTTGGTAAATATAATGGGGAGAAAAATACTGGAAAAATTTATGAACCATTGGATATAATTGGTTCACATGCAGCCAAATATTATAATTCACTTATTAGACATTTTTCAGATGAACTTGAAAAACTTGGTATCAAATTATATCATAAACAGCTGATGGAGTTGTATACGCATCCAAAATTTGGTTTTAATATTACCCAATGGGATGGTTCTAATTTATTTGAATTATTTTCAATTGACTGTTTTACTATTAAAACTGTTTTAAATGTTGCTGCAGGAATGAAACTAAATAAATCCCTAATATGTGAATTAATAATTGTTTATTGTTTATCAAATAGTTACAATGGTTCGACATGTGTATCCAATTCTTATTATAAAATTATGGACGAAATAATGAATCAAAAAGATTTAACAAATACATTTGATTCAATTCAAAAAATACTTACGGAAAAAAACTTTGAAAAAATTATTGGAGAATTAATTGAAAAGAAAGCTATTGGGAAAATAGGCAATTACTTGTACGCAAAAAATTTATTTGAAGCCGAAATGGCTGTTGGGAAAATAATTGGAAAACTTAATTCATCAAAGTCAATTGTTCATTGTTTGAATTTAAATATAGATGAAATTAATGGTTTTGTTAATGGGTATGAAGTTAAACCAGGTCTTTTTCTTAATACCCAACAAAAAACAGGAATTAGTAAAGTATTTACAAGTCCAGTGTCAGTAATTTATGGTAAAGCTGGTACAGGAAAATCAAGCCTGTTAGCCGGTCTATTAAACACAATAGAATATACCAATAGTAAATTCCCTACTCAACAAATTCAAGTTTTTTTTCTTACACCAACCGCAAAAGCAAAAATGAAGTTGTATTCAGATATTTTAAAAGATTATACCAGATACAGAGATAACATTAGAACTATTAATTCATGGAATTATTTGGGAACATCTGACAAATCAGTTGAATTAAAACCAGTCAATTTATTTGTAGTTGATGAAACCTCAATGGTTGATATTGTTTTAATGGGACAAATGTTAGAAATTTTAATGCAGGTTCCAAATGTATCTGTATTATTTTTAGGAGATATTAGACAGTTACCAAGTATTGGACCTGGTGATTTTTTAAATAATTTAATCCAATCAGAATGTGTTAGTGCAACTGAATTAACTCAGGTTGTTAGAAATGGTGGTATTATAACTGATGTACTAGATAAAATTACAGAAGGTACAATGTTAGTTCCATCAGATTATACTGACACACCTGGTTTTCAATGGATTATACCAACTGGTAAAAATTACTTGGAACTAATACGTAAATCAATTAAAACTCCTTCCGATATGATTATTTCAGCCACTAACCGCACAATTAGCGATTTAACAGATGAAATTAGAAAAATAAAAAATCCAAATGAAAAATCATACAATAGTTTTAAATATATAGATAAAGATTTTAATAAAATAACATTAAAAGTTGATGACCCTGTCATCCTAGGACAAAACTTTAACGCAGACGGATTGTTTAATGGGATGACAGGAAAAGTAATTGAAATATCTAACTCATATAATGTCACTAAAATGTCAAATATCACAAAAATTCAAGTACAGTTTGAAGAAGGGTTTTTTACATTTGATTCAGATAGCGAATATATCAAACACTTAAAACCAGCATATATGATTACTGTTCACAAATCCCAAGGTCAGGAATATCCAAACATCATTGTTGTTTTATCTGAATCTCAATTACTAAACAGAAATACCCTATATACTGCAATTTCTCGAGCTAAAAATTCAGTTTGTTTAATTGTAACAGAAAAAATACTAGCTAAAGCAATCAAAAGAAAAAATAAAAGAAAGTGCTTGCTTGTTTCCATGTTAAAATATTATACGGACCCTGCTAATTTAACCATGGGGTTTGACCAATTTTTCAATCAATATAATGAAAAAACTTAAAACAATCGATTTTACTATAAGATTAGCATTAGCCTTTGTGTGCGTGTTGTTAGTTGATTAACGCGAATAAATTATTTTAAAGCCATCGGGTGTTTTTTCTACTGTGAATTCATCAAACCCGGACCAAGCAAAATCACCATTAATGGTTTCTCGTGTAGTAAATTTTCCAATACGGCCTTCAAAAGAATAACCTGCTTTTTCCCATTTGGTCCAATCATCACCATCAACCAAATTATGGTAATACCATTCTCCAGTGGTACTTGGTACTTCAGCGTGTTGACCTGGTTGAATAACTTGGCCTTCTAAACTAGATAACCCATTCATCACCATGACCCAGGATTCAACACAAATGGCAAATGGTGTACTATTAAGTACGGTAGTTTTATGTGGTATTTGACTATTTAATAACATTAAGGGATTTGACTAAACTGGAATATAAACCAGTTAATATTTCAAATTTTTTTGCGCGTGAAATATATATTATGATTATATGAAATTATTTTAAATAAGACGACAAAGTATTGTATTGATTAGAAGTAGATGTTATTAACTAAAATAGTAAGTTTATTTTACTAGTCTAAATGTATATAATGATGTAATTAATAAATAAAATATAATAATCATAAAATTCATTATTATAATCTTGTATAATGATTATAATAATATTTTACACATCGATAATGATTATACTTATATTAATAATCATATTTTAAATATAAATATAATGATGTATAACACATATTAAATTATAATTACAATAATAATCTTTCTAATATTTTAATCTATTTCTAATCTAAATTATAACACAAAAATTCCTCGCGCGCGCGAGCTTATCTTATTCAAATTATTTTATAATAATTTTATATAATCATTATGTATATTTATCAACCAAATTTATAAACCATCATAATATCAATATTTAAAAACATATTTGAGCAATATATAATTAAAAAACATCTAGTTACATTCTATTTTGTAAAATAGTTAGCTTATTTAAAAACCATTATATATAATCATTAAGTAAAATTACACGCGAAAAATTTTTTTTAAATTTAAACATCAATTTCTTTTTTATTTTTAGTTTTTGTTAGTTTATTATTAACATATGTTCCGTAAACTTGTCCTTTTTGCCCATCAGTAGTTTTATAATAGGCGACATTGTTTTCAACTATAAAATTAATACCTTTAAATACTATTTCACAAACTTCATTTTCTTCTTCATCTGTTTCGGAATTTTCAGAGTCAGATTCAGACGTAAGTTCTGAATCAGATTCAAAATCATTAAAGTTAAAAAGTTTTAGTTTATTTTTATGGTTTGTTTTTTCAACTTGATTAGTTACCTCAGGAATTTGATTATTTTTAAGTTGTGCCCATGTTGATTGTACAGTATGTCGATTATTAAATGTTAAAGCATTAATTAATTCATTAAATGTTTTTTTGCCTTTGTTATTAACAACAACATAATCAACTAATTTATCTATATTTTTTTTATATGTTACAATTTTTGCAGACGGTTTTAGTTTAAGTTTATTATAAAGAAGTTTTAACTTATTAATTCCAGACCATAATAAAGAGTCAAAAAAATCTTTTTTTCGTTGTTTTTCAATTTCTAATGTATTTGTATTGATTGTGCTAATATATTTGTCGTTTAATGCAGTTGTGCAAAAGGTGTGATTTTCTGGAATATTTTGATTAAAATTTAATAACGTAATTAAACTAACTATACAATTTAATTCTTGATCCATTATAAATTCAATTTCTTTTTCAGATAATACATCAATATTTTCATCACCAATCTTATTTAAAAAATTATAAACCGGTCCTTTATTGATAGTTCCTTTGTTAATATTATTTATAATTGTTTGACAGGGTTTTTGTTTTAATGTTTCAATTTCTTTTTCCATTTTAATTATTTTTTCTGTAAGGTCATTATTTGGTTCTATTTTATTTGATAAATTACTTTTACATGTTTTTTGATGTCTCCATCTGTTTTGGTATTGTGAAAATACTTTATCGCAAAAATTACATTTATATTCTTGATTAACACTATTATTTGTTTCATTTTGTTGAATTTTTGTTGCATGATATTTTTTATTATGTGTCCATAAACTTTTATTTGAAGAATATGATTTTTTACAAATATTACAAAAATAACTCATTATAAATTAATGTATTTATTGTTTAAATAGATTATATAATCATTATTAATATAATAATTAATATAATATTTTATGTTATAATAATATTAATGATATACATCATAATTATATTATTAATTATGTTATATTTAATAATATAATCTATTTTAAAATTAAATATATAATGATGATTATTATTATTTACATTTAGTAATAAAATAAATATGATACACTCAATAATATTACTAATGGATTAATATTGTTAATAAATTATAATCTATTTTCAATCTAATAAAAAGTAATTGTTTATAAATATATTGATATTAATGTATATATTTATTTAAAAATAGGTTAGTATTTTATATATATGAGTTGTTTGCCTAATAAAATAAATAATTTAATTAACTTTATATTTTACTCCATGTTTCTTGAATTATGTTTTTATTAGATGAACTCATCAAATAAATGTTTTCATAATGTTTTTTAATTTTTTCATTAAGTATCAAAGCATATTTTATTTGTTCAATAATTTCATTATATTCTTTTTTTTCTTTTGTGTTAAATATAGAATCTCCAACTAATATTTCTAATTGACATAAAGTTTCTATTAATAGTTTATTACGCAATTCATTTGCATCATTTGATTTATTGTTTAAAATTGGTGTTTCACTTAAATACGATAAAGTTGATAATCCTGAACTTATAATTTTTTTTTTATGTTTTTTTGATAACTCTGGCAAAGTTGGTATTGTTATGTTATTTTGAGTATTTGCACTATTATTTACTTGCTTTTGTAATAATTTTAATTTATCATTGTAATTTTCATAATTTGTTTCTGTGTCAACATCAATTTTATCTACTGGTTCATTAATAATTGCTTTTTTTGTTTCGGTAATTGTTTCCTTACCTTGTTGTTTAACCAATTCATCAAAACTATTAACTGTTTTTAAGTTACTAATAATATTGGCGTTTTTTGATTTTTCAGTTACTTCTCGATATTCTTGGTTTATACAATTAAAAATATCAGCACGCATGTCAGCTAAATTCCCGTGAAAATATTCTTTTCCATAAATTGAAATGTTTTTGTACTTAGTATTAAAAATTTTTATTAATTGTTTTTCTATTTTATCGCAGTCAAAACACATTTCGTATGTAATCAATATTGAGCCTGTAGGATATTGGTCAAATCGTTTAAAAGCCTCTTGTTTTGACTTGCCAATTTTATAGATTTGGTCACCTAACCTAACTGACTCTCTAGTTTCTAACAAATATATATACTCCATTTTAATACCATTTAAACTATCCAAATAAAATAACAATTTCAATTTTTAAAGTAACTTGAAACCACTAACCAGTTCCTGTACTGTACTTTTAGGAGCTGGACAAAAGCCAACCGCGGTTAAACTATTGGGGGCAATTTGAGTCAACCCGGCATCACGAACGTAAAATGCTTTATGTTTGCTAATCAATTCTTCTAATTCAGCTTGTGTGGCTTTAAGAACAATTTTTGCCATTCCATATCGAGCCCATTGGGTATATGCATTAACATTAATTCTTGTTTGTTCGTCAAGATTTTCCATTTGAACGAGCCCAGCATCAAGTTTAATAACCACTGGTAAAATATGCTCGATAATTTTTTGAACAACATGCCCAACTTGACCGGCTATTTTGCCCTTATCCATTTTTAAGTCCATATTAACAAATATGTACATTGCATGTGGTACAGGGGTAGTAACATCTAAAGGTTTTAAATAATATACTGGATTCATTAAAAACTATTAAGTTTATTACCTATTATTTTGGATTTCAATATTTTTATTACAAAATAAAATTATAATAAATCCCAATATAAAAAAATAATTCTAATAGATTAATAATAAAAGCACGCGACATGGTTCATATATTTTTATTTCATAGAGATTTACGTATTCAAGATAATACCACACTAATTCACCAATTAAAAACCCTAGCTAGTCCAGTAGTTCCAATTTTTATTTTCCCCCCAGAACAAATTGACCGAAAAGTCAATAAATATTTTTCAGATAATGCGGTTCAATTTATGTGTGAATCATTATCCGAGCTAGCAGATGAAATTAAAAGTAGAAAAGGACAAATGTATTTTTTTAAAGGAGACACCATTAAAGTATTAAAAGCAATTAATAAGTCAATGCCGGTTGAATCAATTGGATTTAATATTGATTATACCCCTTACGCTAAAGCTCGTGATCAAGCCATTAAAACCTGGTGTGATGAAAATAACATCATATGTTTTATGAAAGAAGATTACGCATTATTTGATTTGCTTGGTGGACAAACTAATAAAGCCGATGGAACTCCTTATTTGGTGTATACACCCTTTATGAAACATGTGTTAGGTAATTTAGAAGCCAGACCAGTTGATAAATTTAAATTATGGAACTTTGTCAAAGCAAAAGCACTTGAATCAGTTAAATACCATATTGATTTAAAATCTATCAATGACTTTTATAAACCTAATGAGCAAATTAATGTTCACGGCGGACGCTCAAATACTTTAAAAATCTTAGCAAAACTTGATAACTTTAAAACTTATTCCAAGTCTAGAGACACTTTAACCTATAAAACCACTTTTTTAGGCGCATCGTTACACTTCACAACATGTTCTATACGTGAAGTATTTCACAAGATGGTTGATGTATTAGGAAAATCCTCTGGGTTAATAAGGGAATTAGTTTTTCGGGACTTTTATATTAACATCTGTCACAATTTTCCCAGAATACTATCTGGTCAAATTAAAGGAAAAAATAAATCTTACAAAGAAGAATATGATAAAATTGCTTGGTCGTACAATAAAAAGTTGTTTAAAGCCTGGTGTACTGGTACTACAGGTTTCCCAATAATTGATGCAGCACAAAGACAATTAAATACAACGGGATACATGCACAACCGTTGCAGAATGGTAACCAGTTCATTTTTAACTAAAGATTTACATATTGACTGGTTATGGGGTGAACAATATTTTGCCACCAAGTTAGTTGATTATGATCCAATTAATAACTCTCAAGGTTGGCAATGGTCTACTGGTAATGGTACAGATGCACAACCGTGGTTTAGAATATTTAACCCGTGGACTCAACAAAAAACATATGATGATAAAGCCGAATACATAAAACAATGGGTACCAGAATTAAATCCAGTAACACCAGCAGATATTCACAATTGGTTTAAACCAGAAGTAAGAGCCAAATATCCAAATCTTTTATACCCAGCACCTGTGGTTTCCCATGATGAAGAAAGAACCGATACAATTGCACGTTATAAAGCTGGATTAAAGTAAATTATTTAATTGGAATTTAATAAATTGGAATTTTTTTTCTATTGGAATTTATATATAAATTACTTGGATGGATATTTTAGATAATAAATATTTTTCAACAGTTGTAACTATTGGTTTAGGCTTATATGCTGCTTTACTTGGTCCAGACCTTCCCGAACCTATTAAAAAATTATTTTCGAATACTTTATTTAGAATTGGAGTATTAGCATTGGTTGTTGTTAGAGGAAACCAAAATCCTACAATGGCTATTATGATTGCTATTGCTTTTGTTTTAACATTAGATTATATTAACCTTGCAAGTTCAAAAGAAATGTTTTCTACAACTTGCCATTCGGATCAAATTCCAGATGCAAATGGTCGTTGTGTTGATTGTCCAGCACCTTCCCAATATAATAGAACAGTTGCAGATTGTGTTGATAAAAATGCTCCAAAATGTGCTGCTGATAGCGGATGGGATGTATGGAATAAAAAATGTAGAAAATGTAATTCTGGTAACTCAACAAATCCAAATGCAAACGAAATAAGAATTGATAGGTACAATATTTGCATTCCTGATGTTTAACTTAGATTGGGTTTATTTGATTATTAGCAACTTGTTTTTTACTGAAAATTTAAGAAAAAATTTGAATAATATTATAGTTAATAGTAATTATCTATAAAATTAATGGACAACCACCAAACACACGCGGATGATACTCAATTAATATCAAGTATATGTAACACACGAAATGTAATTAAAAAACCTAATCCAGCCAATGAAATGGCATTTGGTAAAGTTAATGTTGAATATTTACATCAAGGGTTTTTTGCTAAATTATTTCCTAAATCACACAAACCAAAAAATGCATCTGAAATCAAGTTTGTGTTTGATGGCGAAAATAACACCTATACTAAAAACAATATTGTTCAATCAACAAACTTTACATTTGAATCAAGTAGTACATCGGTTTGTCCTCTTTCTATTACAAAAACTGATATAGGAAAGACTTTTTTAAGAACCATATCAAATATAAGAAAAGACTATACAACTCAATTACCCGACTTAAAAATATTTAAGGCACATTCAAGTTTAAAAAATGCAATACCATCAGATTATAATTGTGCATATAATATTCATGATTTTGCTTATGTTGGTCACTTAAGACATGTTTTAGGAATTATTTGCGTTAATGATGTTACAAACTTAACCCAATTTATTTTCGCATACAATAAAAATTTATTGAATACAGATGAAGTAGTTTATTTGTTAAATGGAATATTATGTAATTGTTTTTTTTAATTCCAAATAATTTGTATTTCATAAATAAAATTATTTTACCTTAACTACAGTTTTACCATATACTTGAATTCAACTTAGTCAAGGGGATGTTTTTTTAATCTGGAACTATTTTAAATATCCCAGTGTGTTCGCCATCGGTTAACCCTATCACGAATTTCTCCAATGGTTTCCATTCGCTTGGCCAAGTCTTTTCCATTAGAATAAACTTCAAGCATATTTGGAAGGTTACCTATTTCCAAGTCTCCAAATGTAAAACACTTGGGAGACCCATTAACAAGTGCAATATGAAATCGTCCTTTTTTAGATTTCTTACTTGGAGTTTCTTTACATGTTTCTCTAGTTTCAATCCAAGTTTTGCCTTCATTATTCTCAACTTGAAAAGTTTGTTCCGAAGCTTTCATGGCAAACCTTTCAGTATCTCTATCGATTCTCTGTGCAAAGTTTCCTCCAACCCCGAATACAATGTTTGAAGCACACCAGTCTTCTTGTATCATTAGTTCCAAAATTTGGGTAATCTTTGGAATATTTAACCCGTCTCCATAAATAATTTTATACTGTGGGGGCAGTACACGGAAACCTTGAGAATTTACTGTTATGACATCACTTAAATTTCTATCCATTATTTTAAATATTTCACTAATGGTTTGAGCTGGTGATAATTCATTTCCATTCTTATCAAGTAGACAAGAATCTGGTCTAATTACAAAAGACCCATCGCGACTCATAATAATGTCCCTTAGTTCACCTTTAGTAACTTGATCAACAAAATTTCTCATGTCATAAGTGTCCGCAACGTAAGAAAGAATACCAGTAGGATAAGTACGAAGAACCCGTTTAACTTGTTTAAATTCTCCGTTACGGCCTTGCATCATGGCTTGATTATGCTCAATAGCTGCAACCGAATATGCGGGCATTGGGGTATTAGGAGTACCCATTGTTCTTAACACGTGGTCAATTGCAGGAACAGTATCAGAACCCATTGTTACATACAAAATCGATCCACATCCTATTTCAGCAGCTTGCATGCAAGTAACACCTCTTAATGCAAAATCCTGTAGGGCAAAAGGCAACCAACCATTACAAACTTCATCTGATGCAGTTTGTCTTAGTGCGCGTTTAATAACTTTACTATAAGCTAATGCATTAGTAGCACATGTGGTTGAATACCATAACTTTTGTAAAATTAATGGTTCAAAATGAGATACAATCTGAGCACAGTCTGGGTCAGTATTCTCAACAGTTGCAATCGGGGTTCCTGGTTGAACAATTGTTCCTTCTGCTAATGCAGCAAATTTGATTGGTAAAAATCCATCATGACCATAAATAATTTTTAACCAAGGAAAAGGGTTAAAGTGGTATCGTCCATCATGAACTGGTGTTGAGAAATGTGCTGCCATAAAAACAATGGTATCGTACAAGTCTTCAATAGTAACTCGTATATTGGCAAGTTCAGTAGCTAAAGCTTGCACACCAGCTACTATAATATGAGAATCACGAGCTCCGTCGCGTGGTTCTACAAAAGCATACATTCCAATAAGCTTTTCTTTTTTTCCATCAACATAGTCATCATCCCAAGTCATATTATATTGGGTATATTTGTAAGAATCAGACCATTTAATGACATTATTAGGATTTCTTCCAAAAACCGGTTTATGTGTTTCTAAAACCCAGTCAATATAAGACTTCATTCTTGGGTCTTGTTTATTGAGTTCAATTAAACCTTGTAATATGGTTTGATTGGACTCGGTAGCGGTAAAGTTATAATTATATACAGTATTTACAAATGACATTGCTTAAAATTGTTTAGGCCGTATAGCCATAAAATTTTCAATTTTTTATAGCTGGTTTTGAAATAAAAAAAATTAATATTTTAACTGAACCTGATTTATTTCAATGGTTTTTTTACTGAAATTTATTATACATGCAGATGCTTTCATAAAATCTGTTCCAATTAAAATATCAACTGATTCATGATTTAAATCAGTGGTAATATTTGTGTGGTTTTTTGTGTCAGGTATTACAGATAATTTAATTGGAACACTAATATAATTATCTGATTCTGTATTTATTTTTAATTCCAGTTGAGTACACCAAACCATCCCACATGTTTTAGTTATACCATTGATTCCATTACAATATGTTTTAGCATTTGTGTCAACTAAATATTCTAAACCGATTTTTTTAACAACAGATTCAAATACAGTCGAAGTTTGACAACCACTATCAAATAATATATTTAATGATACTTGATTTATGCGTCCTTTAACGCAAATTATATCGCCAGATTCTATCTGATTAGGTATTAACTTGGTTGCAACAATATAATTTTCCTCAATAATAGGATTTAGTTCAATTTCAGAGTCAGTGTCTGAATTAATATTCGAGTCTGTATCAGAATATTTTGTTTTTTCAATCTCAAACATTGATTCAATTAAAATAGCTAAAACATTATTGTCTAAAAGTGTGTGGTCAACTTTTGGATAATATTGTTTAAAAAGATTTACAATGCTTATATCTAGTTCTGACATTAGTGATTAATTAAAAAGTTTCCTTAAAATAATTAAATCAATTTTTCCAATTACTTACATAATTGATTTTCAAAGTAATTAATAAATGTATTAAGAGTATTTGTTGATCCATTTAATAATAATTCCAAATCTATTTCTGTTCCAAGTATGTTTGGTAAGTATTTTTTGGCATTTGAACTGTCTGATTCTTTAAGAATAGATACCACCTGTTCAATAACTTGCACACTAATTGACTCATAATCTTGTCTGGATAAATTTGATTCATTTGATTCGTTGGTTTTTTCATTTATTGCGGTTCGAAAAGCATCTTTAGCTGTTTGACAAATTTGACTAAATACGTTAAATTTTTCCATGTTTTCCGAATTGGAAAATTTTTCAATTGTTTTACCGTTTTCATCGATTTCAGTATAATAACCACATAATTTAGAAAAAAGTTCTTCCATTTTATTTTCATTAATTTGATATTTAGATTCAATTTCATGTAGATATTTAAATTCATATGAATATACATGCCACATTAACGCCCAAACTTCCTTATGTGAGTTTAATTGCATACGGGACCACGTACTACTGGGTGCTTGAGTATTAAGCAAAGTAAATTTATCGCGAACGAGCCCAACAATAAAATGATATAGATCGCTGAATGTGGAAACTGACTTGTTGTTTAGTTGAATAGTTTTAAGAACTATATCTGATCCATAAAACTTTTTAACAACTGATTCCAAAAGTTCAAGTTTGCTTAATATTAGACAAAATTCTAAACACTTAAATAGATTATAATGTTTAGTATTAACTTGTTCAAGTACAAACATTAGTTCAATAATATCATAAGAATTAATTGAAAACATTTTATTAAACTGAATAAGATTTTCTTTAATTGATTCAACAATTGGTTTTACATTAGTTTGAGTAATTTCATTTAGTAGTTCATTTTCAGGTGGGTAAAAACAATTTAAAAAATCATTTAGGCAATCTAATTCACTAGCATCAAGACCTGAAGAAAAGTTACAAGTAAACCCATTAGAATTAAATGTTGATATAACAGGCAATCCTAATACTGCGCGTTTATTTAGAATACTAATTAAAATGTTTTTATTTGGTTTTAATTGAATCAACCTTATAAAATCTGGATAGTTTTGATAAATATTAGGATTAAATGTTGTAAGTGTAAATTCCATTATAATAATCAATTTTAAAAATAATATTAATAATTCAATTTTTTAAGATGATTATTACATTAGATTTTTAACCAAGCTTAATAAAAAAACCTAATGCTTAATAGGGTTATATTATGTGTAGAAAACTATCTAAAAGAGATTCTATGTGTGATATTGAATATGGTTCAATTGAAATAAATTTTGAACCCAGTATTATTAATTTAATTAGCCACTTATTTGGCTGTAAATCTCCAAAAAATGCAAAACAAATATTTTATTATTTTGATGATAGTAGACACATCTATGATAATAACGACATTAAAAAAAGTAAATCTTTTAATCTATTTAAAAATAATAAATCACCACCAATAGCCATTAGAAATAAAATGAACTTGAGCGTTCATAATAAAATATATTCATCTTTTAAAACTGATAAAGAAATCGGTAATTTTAAAATTTTTTATGATCATCCAAGTTATCCAATAATAAAAAAATCAACATTTAATTGTGCCTATAGAATTTATGATTTGGGTTTTGAAGGAAATGTAAATTATACATTAGGTTTAAGTTGTATACATCAAGATATTAATAAAGAAAGATATATATTTGCATATAACAAAAAAGAATTTACAAAATCTCAAGTGTTATTTTTACTACATTATATTTTAAACACTACTGGTCATTAAATTTATTTTTATTAAATATAGTTATACTTAATAAAAAAATTATACAACAATTGTAACGTGTTTATTAAACTCATCAAATTTAACACCAAAAGTATTGATACCTAGAGTTTTGTCTTTGTTTATAGTAAAAACAAATTTATTGGCTTCTAATTGGTTTTTAACTTGTTTAAAACGCTCACAATTTAACAGTTGTTTTGGTTCCATACTTATTGAACTTCCAATAAAGTGATTAGTATATGATTTTTTAACAAAATATGTTAGTTGCCACTTCTGACATTCACTAATTGCTTCAACAATATCATGTGTTGGCTCAACTGGAGCAATCCAATAATTTCTTTTGGATAAGCCTTTTGGTGAATTGGATATTATACTTTTAAAACGTGTGAACATTAAAATAATTAATAAATTAGCCTTTAATTAATTTTATATTCAATATTTATTGTGAAAACCAATAGACCCTGTTTATAGTTTTTCTTTGTTTTCAATAACACATAAACCAATATCTGGCTTATAAGTACAATTATCTGGTTTTGACACACTAACCCAGTTAGCTTTAATCTCCATTTGTTTAGTCTGGTTAGTAAATTCATTATATAATTCCACAGGAACTGCAATAGAATAATCTGGAACATCATCCAAATCCACACGGTCGTAAATTCCATAAAAATGTAAAATCCAGCCTTCAATATGGGTTTGTTTTTGTCCACCAGAACCAATACGTTTTTCTTCAGTAGCCATAATACGATTCCAAAAATTTACATTTGGTTTGTTATCCCAAGTATTTAAAAACTCCATTAATATTGTTTGGATACGATCTAAATATTCGGATAACTTACCATCTACATCATATTTTCTTAACACACATGCTTTTCCAATAACTCGCACCCAATCATTACGAGTTCCTTGAAAGTAAACATTTCCAATACCACATCCTAAAATCATTCGACCATATTTAAAATATTTTTTAAACGAGTTCATAATAATTGCAGTAGTAATTAGCTTGTGTGTTTTTGAACTAGTTGAAAAGTCACAAACAAGTTCCTCCATTATACCGGATACAGTATTGGCCTTAATTTGTTCTGATATTTGAGAAAAAAATTCAGTCCAATCTCGTTCCATTTGTTCTGCTTGAACTTGAGTGTCTGCATATTCACGTACAACAAGTTTTTTAAAGCTTTTATGTGATACAAATTTGCTTCTTAATTTTTCTGCATTAGTATCAACATATTGAGAAAAAAACAAACTAATCATTATCCAAATATCATCAGGGTTTAGTAAAATATTACCATGAGCATTATATGCAAAAACAAAAGAACCAATAAAGTTATTAGTATGGTATGCTCGCTCAGCCAATCCTGTATCGCGGTAAAAATAAATTTCAGACTCTTTGGTATTATAAGGTAAAGACAAATAGTTTCGTACAACATCAAATGAAAATTTTTTACCGGGTTCTTGCTTTAAAACTGGCAAGTCTTGAATATGAATTTTTCTTGTAGACTGGGTTTCAACTGGGTCCGGTCTTGATCCAAAAGTAAAGGCCGAAAAGTAGTCTTGAACAGATGTGAATAAAGACATTATAAGATATATATGCAAAATTTATCAAATGGACAAATATTCAATTTTATAAAAAATTGACTTTGTAATTGTTTGTTATCAATTATTGAGTATTTAATGGACCTTAATAATGATATATACGTTACTTCAGACGAGATGTTTAGAGAAAACACAGTCATGTTAAAATTATTTGGTATTCCGTTTTATTTGATTTGTCTTGGAATCTTTTCAAAAATAACAATGGAATTAACTGGAACAGGAGTTTTAACAACTGTAATTTCATGGGCTTTTGATATGTGTGTTTTTTATTTGTGGCATGTTCACGCCCACTATCGAATAAATTCTATTCCTTTTAATTCAATCGCACATCAACTTCATAATGATCATCATTATGTCGATTTTCCTCCTAAATATTTTTGGGGCTCATCAAGCACATATGGTACAATATGGAGAAATAGATTCCAACCTAGTAAATCAGAACCATTTGACATTTATGATTGGGCAGACTCTATCTGTACAAAACTAGCTAATGAATTTTTTGCTATCAGTTTGTATGTGTTGGTAACATTAGGTAAAAAATTTATTTGGGGGCTAAACTGGACAACTATATTTGTTACTGTAATTCAATCATTTTTGGTTTTGCAAATTGGTAATTATTTACACATGTCGTTTCATACTAAAGACCATTGGTTAGCCAAATATAAAATGTGGCGAGAATTACGATATTTACATTACTTGCATCATTGTGCAGATACTAAACGTAATTATATGGTATTTGCCTTTATTTTTGATAAAGTTTTTGGTACATATGTTAAAACAAATACTTTAAGAAAAAAAGCAGAGTAAGTTTAAAATACTTTTTTATTTTAAAAATTGAATTTAATATAAATTTATATTAGTTTATATTAAATTAATGGAAAACAACTTAAATATAGACTGGGATTTATTTTGTTCAAATCAGAATTATCATGATACAATAAAAAATCATGACAAAAAATATTGTCACAAATACTATGATGTAATTGCTCAATGTCCAAATCCTAACACATTTGTATTAGTTAATATGATGTCCAAGTTATTCGCATGGACTTGTGGAGAAAATTATGTACAAACAATAATAACAAATCTAGCAAGTAAATTTGCTCCAATTGTAATTACTACAGACCTGTTTTTTGAATTATTAGATAGAATGCAAAACTACAGTTTTTATAAACAAGGCCTGGAAAAAGCTTCTGCCGGAGAAACATTGCGTAGAGGGTTGTTTATGGTTAATGTATTACTTGAAAAGTGTGCTTGTGAGCCATTAAACATAAATGATTTTATTCAATATGTTAAATCAAACTATTTTATTATTTATAGCGAAAAACCATATGGATATTTAACAACAGCGCAATTAGTCAAGTCAATTTGTACTAAAATAATTCAATCCAATCCAGCACTTCAAATTAATTTGGATTGTATTGAATACATGTTAAGTAATAATTTATTTGTAAACTGGCAACCGGAAACACAAGAACAATATAGATTACTTTTCAAATATCAAAAAAAAGTTAATAAAAACACAAAATTTCCTCATGACATTGAATGTTTAGAAAATGCATGTACAATTTTAAATAATGAAGTAGTTGTTTCCAGTTTAATGAAATTAGTTAATCCGAACCCTCAATGTTTATCTAATGCATTAGTTCATCCAAATAATAGAGTTATTCCAATTCTATTAGCTAAGGTAAGCCCGAGTGTGCAACAAATTTTGTTATATTGTAAAGCAAAAGATGATAACATAATGGAAACATTAGTAACCAAATATGCAGAAGGATTAAATGGGCTAAATTAATTTAACTTAATTTACTTTACAAATATGGAAAATTTTTACTTGTGATTTGATTTTTTACAGTAAGCATTTGAATTCCAATATTTGATGCGTATGTTGTTCCAGTATATCCCCACCAATCCCAACAACCATTTGGATTGGTTGGTGTCGAAGTAGCTTGTGGAAACAATATAATAATTCCATTAGGTTCAGCGACTTCCAAATATCCTGAATACTTAATAAAATCCATTCCAACAAATTCCAATGTTTGTAAACATCCATGAAACACAATATGTGTTGGACAATTTGATTTGGCTTGATAACATTTGGTTGGAATATAAACATATCCTGTTTTACCTAACCCATAAACAGGTTCATATGGCCCGGGAATATATTTTGTTTGGTCAAAGGAAAATAAATTTTCGATGTACCATTTGTTTGGACCAACTAATTGATTAGGTTGATTTAAAATCCAACTTAATCCTTCCCAAGCGCTTGAGTAATTACAATGGTTAATATAGGGGCTACCTAAATAATTACATTGGCTTCCATACACATTTGTCAGTTGAGCATGTTGGCCTGGTATATTAGTTATAAATTTAATTGAATTAGTAGGAACAAAACGCTCATATAATTTAGCATTTGATTCAACAACTTTAGTTGCAACAACAGTGTCATTAGTTGCCGATAACAACCAAACTCGAGAATTAGCTAAATGACCAACAGGATCAATAAATCCTGTTTCTGCAGTTGAATAAACCACAGATTCTAAATAATTAATGTCAATAAAATTTGCATATGGTTCTTTCATACATTGATTTAGAGCAATGTTTAAATTTGCCTGTGCGCACCAATAGGGTCCGCCTGCAGTACATGCATTACCTGATATAATAGATGAAAAGGCATAATGAAATTGGGTTGACATAAAACAACCCGAACTAATACCTCCAACAGTAAAAACATTTGCAATTACCGCTGGTAAAAATAAAAAACTTAATAACCACTTCATTCGTATGGTGTTTCTTATATTTACAATGAAAATTATTAAATAATTTCTAATAATAAAATAACAAAAAATTGAAAAAACAAAATATAAATATTAATTAATTTAAATATTAATGCTTAATAGAGTTAGGAACATAGGACTAAAATTACTTAGTCAACCAAAACAAATCAGATCCCATGAAATTAAAGCTTTTTCTACTTTTAATTTTTCATCAAATAAAGAAATAGAAAAAGTTGAAGTACTTGACAGGTCTCAGTTACATTACACCGATATTATCGATAAAAATTTTGGGTTAAAACAATTTATTAAACGTACATACATGTGGACTGGATTAGGAATAACTAGTTCACTTGGGCTAAGTTTAGCTGGTTCCAATTGGCCTCAAGTTTTCACATTTACCAGCCCTGGTGCATTTTTGGGTGGTTGTGCAGTATTATCAATCGGTGGTGCCATTGGGGTTGGGATGGGAAACTACAAAGTTCATCGGCAACTAGTTAATGTGAGGGGTGAAAATTCATCCCAATTAGGATTTTCCAATAAATCAAATCAAGTTGAAATTATGTATTCGACCAATTCCACACTTAGAACAATGTCTTATATATCCATATTAGTTGGAAATGGATTAATGTGTATTCCATTATTTGTCATGTTACCAGATGCGGTGTTACCTGCATTTATTGCATCAGCTAGTGTGTTTGGTGGTTCAACTTGGTTTGCAATGAAATCTAAACCTGGAGAGCTTGATACATGGACACCGGTTTTATACGGGGGTTTATCAGGGTTAGTGGGAGTTAGTTTGTTAGGGTTGGGTTCACAAATATTTTTTGGACATAACTGGTTTGGTGACATTACCCATATGATTAGTTTGTATGGGGGTATTCCATTGTTTACTGGATTGATTGCACTGGATACACAAAAAGCAATTGAAAAATATCAATTAGGAGAACCTGACCACTTAGGCTGTTCAACTGAATTATATTTGGACTTTATGAACTTATTTATTCGTTTTGTCCAAATTATTGCAAAAATACAAAAAGCATCGGGTTCTAGTGATGACAAATAATTGATTTATTTTAATAAACATCTTAATTGATATTTATTAAATAAAAATATAAAATACTGCGAGAAGCCCCAACATAACAGCCATGTGGTATTTTCCAGTGGCAATAACAAACCACATAATGACACTAATCATGGATTTGAAAGAGCTTTAATCTTTTAGATTTAAGCTTTAAAAGGAGGCTTTGGTGCTTCCCGAGAAGCGCCTCCCGAAGGTGACCTTTAAATTTTAAACTTTATGCTTTGATTTTTAAGCTTTTATCTTTAAAATTGTTTTTGCACAAACGTAAATTACGCCCATTGCAAAAAAATTGTTTACCAAGGCAATGTTTATAAGCGAAAACATAAGACGCTGTTATTGGAGGAAAAGTTTCGTTATGCTGGGAAAAATTTATTTATTAAGTTTAAATAATTTAAACAGTAATATTAGTTAGCGCATTTGATTCAGTTAATACATAATCAACATTAGCACTAAACTCTTCAATTTCGTTTTCTAATTTTTTAATGGCTTCTTCAAGACCAAGAGGATCAAAAACTTCAATGGGGTCACCTTTAGTAATTCCTTCTGAAATAGTTTGAATAGTATTAGCATCTGGCTTAGTATCTTTACCACAAATAATTCTAATATTATCATCTATTTTACTTTGAACACGTTGTCTGTGAGCTTCACTATCAACAATGACTCTTTGTCTTTGATGTTTGAAAACATCAAGCAAATTGCGTTTATATTGGATGGTATGTTTGTATTCAATTGCTTGTGCTACTGTCATGGTTTGACCACCAACTTGGACATTAGTTGAAGCATTTGATAACACAATTGCATTTTTAATTGCATTACGTCTTTTGATTAAATCATTAAGAGATTGGTGTTCTGCTTGGGTTTTCTTTTTAAATTCTTCTTCTGACATACCATAGTTGGTATTTTTTGTTTTGTATGCGACCCATGTGGTAGAATTAATTGATTTTCCAATTCTATTATCAAGGGTTTTTAATTCGACTAAAGCTCTGGCGATTGATATTGTCATTTTCTGGAATTAAAATTAATACTTAATAAATTTTTAAATAAATTATTTGGTTATTTAACTTATCTATTTAAAGAAATTTAATTTAAAGAAAATTATTTTAATTCATTTATGTTGGCAATCATTTGGTCCAGACAATCAGGTTCAAACAAATATCTAATAACATAGTTAACAAATGGTCTCACTGTAACTTTTTGTTCTACAACAAGGTTAATAAATTCATTAGCTTTTGTTTCATCGTAAGTAGAATGAAAAGATAAAAATCTATGTAATTTTTTTCTAAATATTTCATAAGTTGGATAGTAAAATTCAAACTTTGAGCTCATGCGGTTAACAAGTGCATCAATTTTAAAAATCGCCTCTTTATTATTTGCAGTAAAAAAGCGCACAGTATCGCCTTTGTCATCAAAACCGTCTAGAGTATTTAACAATCCTGATAAAACAGTATCAACTTTATCCATTTGAAGGAATCGGTCAAAATCTTCAAACAATAACAATTTAACTTTACAAGGAGTTTCAGCTCTATTTGCTGGTGAAAGAACAGAACTAATTTGTTCTACTTTAATATTTCCCGCATTAACAATAAATACTGCACAACCTAATTTTGAAGCAACAGCTCTAATTAAAGAAGTTTTTCCGGTACCAGGAGGTCCATATAAGAGATAATTAATACTTCGCACTTCACCTAATTCTTGTAAAAATTCATTGTATTTAATATGGTTTGTTATGTCTTTTTCAATTTGTTCAATGTATGAATCATATCCAAAAATATCATTTTCTGCATCTTTAGTTGAATATCTATCAGTCATAACCCATCCGTTTCTTGGGCACCATCTGTAAACTGGATTAACAATTTTGGCAATTTGACTTGATTTTTTTTCTCTTATAATATCTTCTAAACGAGATTTTTCTTCATCTGATTTAAAATATAAATACATATATCCCTGTTTACTTTGATTATAAACCCATACATCAACACCATCAAAATTATAAAGTCCAGTACGAGAATTTAAAAAATCTCCGTCGTCGTTTTCAAGGGTTTCTTCTGGTTTATAGTATTGTTTTAAATCTGATAAAAACCAGTAATTGCTGGGACATTTCATCATACGAACAAACCCATCAGGAGGAACAATATCTCTTACGCAAATAGATACTTGTGATTGTTTATGCACTTTTATATCATTATCCATTAATTATCAAATAGTTTGGACCAAACAAATATAAAATCAATTTTTTTAGAAGGTATGATGTAATATTATTAATTTAAAACAAATATTAGTTTATAGTAATATTACACATCATAAATATTTTTCACCTAGTAATAAAAAAAAATCTTATATTATGTTAGATACACAATGCCCTCTGATAATTATAATAAATACCGTTTAGCACTTTCCATTAAAAGTACTGAAGACACTATAATACAAGATTTAAACAAAAGAATTGAAGAACTTGAAATCTATAGAGATTTATTTGAAGCTAAAAACAAACAATATGACAACGATATTAAAAATTTGAAGTCTAAAGATGAAGAAATCAACAACAAATTTAATAATAATAAACAATATCTTGAAAATAAAATAAGTGAACTTTCTAATCAAATTGCAAGTAACAAAAAAGATATTGACAATAAATTAAATGATCATTATGTTTTTATGTTAGATTCTGCCTCTTCAATTAATGAACATGCTAAATCTCTTACTTCTCATAATCAAGCTTTGTTAAATAACAAAAGAACTTTAAATAGACATGAAAATAACATTGACAAAATTACTGGATTTATTTCTGCCCATGGTATGAATCTTGAAGAAATTGAAAGTAAACTTAAAGCTCAAAAAGAATTTATTTTAAGTTTAGAACAAAGAATTCTTAAGCTTGAAAGCCAAATGCCTGAAGAATCTCAACCTGAAGAAGAATCCCAACCTGAAGAAGAATCCCAACCTGAAGAAGAATCCCAACCTGAAGAAGAATCTCAACCTGAAGAAGAATCCCAACCTGAAGAAGAATCTCAACCTGAAAAATTCCAACCTGAAGAAGATTCTCAACCTGAAGAAGATTCTCAACCTGAAAAATTCCAACCTGAAGAAGATTCTCAACCTGAAGAATCCCAACCTGAAGAATCCCAACCTAAAGAAGAATCCCAACCTGAAGAATCCCAACCTAAAGAAGAATCCCAACCTGAAGAATTCCAACCTGAAGAATCCCAACCTAAAGAAGAATCCCAACCTGAAGAAGATTCTCAACCTGCTGAATTCCAACCTGAAGAAGAATCTCAACCTGCTGAATCCCAACCTGAAGAAGATTCTCAACCTGCTGAAGAACAATTTGAAGAAGAACTTTAAGTCTTTACTTATTTATTTTAAACTCCTCTATTCCATAACTCATAATATTCTAAATAACACCACCACCTCTTAAATTTAGATATTTTAAATAATAAATATTTTTATTTTTATTATTTTTTATACCAGTTGTAAAATAAAATGTTATAATAATGTATATACATGCCTCTTCCTCAGTTAAACACCAGTAAGTTAAATATTGCATCTAAAATGGGTTCAATTCAAGAATCTGTTCCTATCGCCAAAGAATCTGCTGCCTCTAAACTTGACTCAATTAAAGAATCTGTTCCTATCGCCAAAGAATCTGCTGCATCTAAACTTGACTCGGCTAAAGAATCTGTAGCCGCTAAGGTTGAATCCATTCAAGAAGTTGTTCTTGGTGCTAAAGACTCTGCTACTGCTAAAGTTGAATCCATCCAAGAAGCTATTCCTGAAGCTAAAGATTCTGCTAAAGAAGCAGCTGCTTCTAAAATTGAATCATTAACTTCTAACATAAGTGAACAAACCGAAAAAATTTCTGCAATTCAAGACAAAATTTCTAACTTAAAAAACTAAGTGTAATTAAAAAATGAATTTTAATTATTTTTTAACTAAACTCATTTAATTTCATTGGATAAACTTGAAATAGAACCAATTATTATTACACCTTTTTCACTAAAAAATATTGATATTTATTTTATTTAGGCTATTTTCAATAGAATTTAATGTCCAGAATTATTAAAAGATCATTTTTCACAGTTATTAATCAAGCAGAAGTCGCATACCGGGAATTTTTAGGCTCAAATCGTATTAAGTTAAATTCAGGTCTAAGACTAAACTTGCCTGTTTTACATAATTTATATCGAGTTTCATTAAAAGAACAATTAGTTCAATTGGAAAATCAAGATGCATATACCAAAGACAATGTGCCAGTAACTGTATCTGGTACTGTATTTTTTAAGGTGACCGACCCGGAAAAAGTAATTTTTTCAATTCAAAATCCACGTCAAGCAATTAAAAGTGTTGGTGAATCCAGTTTTCGCGCAGTTATTGGTCGTTTTGAATATGACGAAATAATTGCAAACAGAAACACAATAAATCAAGAAATGATTGGAATTTTAGGTAACACAACAAATGAATGGGGTGTTAACACAACCAGGCTAGAAATACAAAATTTTGGTCCACAAAATGCAGAAGTTGCTAAACAACTTGAAAAACAGATGCAAGCAGAAAGAACTAGAAGAGAAAATGAATTAGGTACACAAGCTGATATTAGAACAGCTGAGGGTGCAAAACAAATTGCTATTTTAAATTCCGAGGGTTTATTAATTTCCGCTAAAAATAAAGCTGAAGCAATGCGATATGAAATGAACACCACATCAGATGCATTGTCTGAACAAATTGATAAGCTAACAAGTAAATTAGGCTCGGCTGAATTAGCCGCAAATTATTTACTAGAAATGAAACGACTTGAACATTTGCAACAAATTTCTAATTCATCTAATAATCAAGTATACTGGATGGATCCAAAAGGAATTTATCCAACTGCCAAGGTTATTAGTGATTTAATTAAAAAATAAAAATTGATAAAATATTTTTTTAGTTAAATTAATTTTTATTTAATGAATATTATTTTAAGTAAATTAACTTTATTTGTATTGCCAGTAATTTATGTTTTACATGTTAGTAAATTTCATAGATTTTGTGAAAGCATGTTTAGTCCATTTGTTACTCAAGTAATAAAAACATTAACTCCAGATCCAACAGAATTTACTTTTAGGTCTGTTTTATTTGTATATTCTGTAGGAATTACTGTGTTAATCATATATTTATTTTTTACTGTTATTTGGTGGATTATAAAAAATGTTTTATTTTAATTAATTTTTTATTAAGTTAATTAAAATTGAATTTTTATTCCAATAATTTGTTCAAACTGGCGTTTTGGGCCATTAGGTGTGCAATTAATTGGTTATTTGTTTTAATTGCTGATAAAATAATTTGTTTTTTTTCTTGGATATCATTTGTAAATATATTATCTTGATTTGATGGTTGGGATTTGTAATTAGAAATTTTTTCCTCAAAATTATTTTCCAATTGAGAATTAATTACTGGAACTGGTTTATATATATGCATTTGTTTATTTAAATTTCCTGTAATATTTATTGTACACACACATTGTGAGTTATCTAATGACACCATTAGTTTTTGCAATGGTAAAAAATCACCAAAAGAAAAATAATATTCATAAATTCTTTTAATGTGAGTTATTAAAAAATCAGGAAAAGCAAAAACATTATCAAAATTAGCACGTAAAGCTGGTTTTATTTGTATAGGATATTGCATGGTAATAATTGTATATATTTTATAATGTCTACCATTTGTTATAATATCATCAAGCATTTTAATGTTGTTTATATTTCTAGAAATAACGTCATCTAAAATCAGTAAAATTGGATTAACGGGGTTAGCCTTTTGTTTATTTATAAGTGCTTCAGTAAATGAAGTATTGAATTCAGAATAAATATTTTTAATTGCAGGTAAGTTAATTTGATATTGTTGTTGGGTTGGTTGAGAATTTACATATAAATATATTGACTTAACAAAATTTTTATTGGTTAACTTTTGAGCAAGGTCTAAAGCCAAATCAGTAACACCAGTACCTCTTTTTCCAATTATTAAATAATTTTTAGCAGAAGGGGAAATAATTTCATTTAAAAAAATTTCTTGAGAAGTTTTGCATTTGGGCAAAATATGTGTGGGAACATGAGAACTAGAATGCTGTAACGTATTGACAGTTTCATTAGTTTCATCAAATGAACTCACACAGTTTTGTTTTATACTTGAACTTTCCATTCGAATCGAGATAATATATAAATATAATTAGATAATTTTATTTATATAAACGAATTAAGTATTTTTAAGAACATATTGTACGAGAAATCTGTAAAATCCTAAGGGCACCCTGCACGCAAAATAACATAAAATTTTATCTTAGGGGCACCAGTAGCCAAGAATAGCAGAAGAACTAGTTGATAAATAGTCAGATGAACATTTACAAGGAGTCCAATTGGCTTGGTCATAGTAAACATTACCATTGGAAACTTTAGTTACATAAGCTGCATGACAATAAGTTGGGTCACCAGTTCTAAAAAGCACACAACCAGGAACAGGAGTGTGAGAATTAACTTTGGATTTTTTATCGGAACAAGTTGTTAGTCCTGTAGGTAATTTAGGTTGACGGTCGCGTGCGAAGTAAACACAATTACAAGCATCGGAATCATATGGACTACATGAAATTAAAGTATCACCTAAAAGTCCATAGGGGTTATTTGTGTTTGTAACCGAGTCAGTTTGATTGGTTGTGCTGACTCCAGAATAGCCTTGATTAGGCGTATACGTTCCAGTGGAACTGTAGGTGTAAACAGCATTAATATATCCACCTGAATACCATGTAGATGATGCAGGAACATCTTTGTGACCAGGATTATGACAAGATACTAAACCAGAACCAGTACCAATGCAACAATGAGATGCATCACCAGAATGACCATTATTCATAATAACAGCATCGCCTTTATGAATTGAATTTTCACTAGTACCAGCTAATGTCCATCCAGGATATTTACCAGCTTTAAAACCAGACCATAAATCTTTACAAACACCAACATATCCATGACCCCAATTTCCATGAGACATTGCATGAGTTGTAAAATAGGTACAACCACATGAGCTATCATCTGGACATTCAGAGCATCCATAAGCACATGATTGTGCCCAAGTTGCTGCTGCTGTTTTATCATAGGTAGCAGAAACAGTAAAAATACCAAGTAATAATAGGCCTATTAAATTTGAAAACTTAACCATTATTATATTAATTTAGAAATTATAGTGAAAATTAAAATCAATGTTTTTTTCTGGGGCATAGAAAAATTGAAATATTTATATGATTTTACATTAATTAAATAATATTAATGAATCTAATTTATCTTACTTCAAATATTACTCAAGATTACTCTGAACCACATGAAATTTCCGATACATGCCTATATCCTAGTTGGACTAGATTTGCAGTTAGTGAAATGCCGGCTACTGTGGTATCATCGCTGTTAGTAGATGCCATTAAATTCAATAGATATCACAATGAATATGTTAAATCTGATGGAAAAATAATAACTGAAGGAGTTGATTCAATAACTGGTCCAGATGGATTTAACAAAAAATTACTTGATAATTCCCCCATTGGTCCAATCGGATATGAGACATTACTTATTCTGCCTTATTTGGAAAAAATAAATAATGCGCTAGAAAAACTAAATATTCGGACAGTACAGTCGCAACCAGCATATTATAATAATTTAGCTCACGATGGGTTCAAATCATATTTTCAAATTCCATTTGTTGATTTTGCGGGTCCATTTGAAGCAATTGAAATATACAATAAGATGGAACAGGACCCAAGATTATCCAAGTGCTACTTTAATAAATTTTATGCAGCTGACCAATCTGACGAAACAGTTTTTAGATTCTTTATTGGTAGACCATTTATTGATTTGGATGGTAATCCAAATTCAGGATTTGCAGATAGGGATTTTTGGGAATTAATTTGCACTATTGCAGATGAATTAGGAACTAGTTAAAAATTTGCCTAGAGGATTAGGCATTTGAGTTGTTTTAATAACATACGCTTTTGATATTTGTTGTCTTCCAATACCAAAATCAGAAAATTTACTTATTGTATTTGTTGATAAATTAAACTGAATTCTTGGATGAGACCCATTAGGCTCTACATACCGATAATACCAATTGTCTATTTGTGATAATTGTGATGATACCATCGGTTCAAAAGTTAAAACAGTACGGGTTGTATCTAATGAATTTGTATATTTGGGTAAAACAAAAAAAGATTCAGTTGGAATCAATTGCAAATGTGTATCGGTTTCAAAATACCTAATGCAAATGTATCCAATTAATATTTTTTTATCTAGAGTCGGGTCTTCAGGACTGATTGAATGTATTGGTTCACCATAAACACGTGAACCAACATGTATTGTGTTAGCATCAAGGTTCATTTGTGTTTGATCTAGATTAAAGTAAGGTTTGGGACGAAAAGGCGCACGGGCTTGCCCTGTGGTTTTTGTTGAGCCAAAAAGCGCACCGTTTGATGTTTTAACCTGAAAAAATCTCACTCCTTGGTCAATAGTATGGGATGGATTAATACAAACTAAATCAATTGCGGGCATTGAGTCTTTAGCATATCGGCGTAATGTGTTAGCTCCACAACATGGACATGCATTATTATCACCAAACCAACATTCTAATAATTTGCCATAATTTTCGTACTGTAAATAATCTGAGTCTTCTTGTTCTTCCATTGCATTTAATTTATTTTGAGCACAAATATCAAGACTAATATCCGATTCCATACGTTCTCTTGAATTAGGTGATAAATATTCTAAGATTGCAGGAGTAAGATTTTCTATATAGTCAGCCATATATCCGGGTTTTGCACGGTTCCTAGTAGGGTATTTGGGTTCTTTGTTTTTTGGAGTTTTAAATTCATCAGGTTTTTTTCTTTTTTCGCCACCACCTGATAAATTATTTAGATCTTCTGGTGTTAACGCAATAAGTTTCCCAGTTACAAATAACAAGTAAATATTCATACTTTCATCTGTAAAATCTAATTGTCCACCTTGTTGTTTTAATTTTAAGTATTTGTTTTTGTACTTTAGATATTTATTTTTATAAAATACTTGTTCTTGGTATTTATCATAAAAATTAATTTTATTCATTATATTTAATTATAAATTTTTATTTTCATAATTTGAACATCCTATCACATATAATTTATTAGCTGCAACTCTATCAACAAATGATTCAACTTTAATAAATTTACCGGTTTCCATATCTTTATAATGTTCAAAGAAATATTTAATTTCATCAAGCGTATGAGAATCTAGATCGGTATAATTATTAATATGTTTATTATATGGGTCAACTTTATCAGATGGTACCAAAAGAATTTTTTCATCACGACCATTTTCATCTTCAGTTATTAGTGCGCCAATAATTTTGCAGTTGATTATACAAGTTGGTAACAGAGTACGTTTGCAAATAACAACTGCATCAAGTGGATCACCATCGCCACCCAATGTATGAAAAATATATCCATAATTAAATGGATAAGCAAATGGACCATGTAAAAACCTATCGCAAAATAATAGACCGGTTTTATGGTCAATTTCGTATTTGACATTGTTTCCATATGGAATTTCTATTTGAACTGAAACTATTTGAGTTTCTTGATACATAAAAGTTATTAAGTTAATGGATATTCTTAAATAGCATAATAAAACTACAATTTTTTTTGTAAAATAATATTATGTGGTTAGCATAAGTTGTGCAAATTCTGCTAAACTAGCTGATTCTTTAAGCCCGTCATAATCCACAATGTATGGTTTAAATATTGGATAGATATCAACCCATGTGTTGTAATCATCAAGAGATATTAAGCTTTTTTTTAAAAGTAGATTTAAATATTCCCCATACAAGTTTCTGGTATGGCCGATAATCTCATCTGATATGTCATGAGTAACAAGATAATTTAAAGTATTGGATATACTTGCCCAATAACCTGTTGATTCTGGTTCTATTGGATTAAATCGAAAAAATATTTCCGACTGACCACACATGTACCGAACAAACATACTTGTTAATCGGATTTTTTTATCGACCAGTTCAATCGGTTTGGCTAGTAGAGGTTGAATCCAAGTGGTGTAAACTGAATCAAAAATTATTTGGTTCAATTGGGATGAATCAGTTGCTTGGTCCAACTGAAATCTTTCGATCCATTCAGTAACTGTGTACAAACCAAGATTGTGAGCAGAGCAAATTGGTTTTATTTGTTTTGCCCATTGGCTAAATTCAGATGCATTCGATTTCATGTAATTATAATTCATATTGGTCCATCGAAAATCTTCCAAAAAATAATTATCATATTTTCCAGAAAATTCTCTAATAACCCGGTCAGTTTCTTCACCTGGTTCCATAAAACTTGCCCATAGGCTTAAGTCCCCATAAAAACAATACTCAAACGAACCTTGTAATAATATTCGAATAGCTTCTTCATCTGTTCTGGAACCGTCAAATAATTTCCCATATAATCGTGTAAATACAGGATAAATTTTTCTAGCCTGAACTGTGGAATATTCATATGTGGTATTTAACATTGATTGCACAAATAACATATCACCTAAAACCAAAGTTATTGCTTCACTCATTAATCTATATCCAATATAAACTTTTTGAGTAAGCGGGGTATGGACCCCATCAAAAACCAAATCAGGAATGGCCCAGTGAGAAAAATCATGGAACATAAAGGTTAGTTCATGGGCTCTGTCTTTGGGTTTGGGAACAAATGGAATTCCTGCATTAAGACCTGGGCACCAATATAACTTTTGACGTCGATTAATTGCGCTACGAAAAAACATTCCATTATTCAACGCATTAATTGGAATATTTGACAAGTTTAATTTTTTTGCAATAGGATTAAAAAATTCACCTACAGACAAAATAAATTTACTTGGGTCTCGGGAAAAATCCACACACTGGGTGTATTTTTGTGGAAAATGTTTCAAATCAATATTGGACTTGTAGTAAATTTTATCTCCAATAAATTGACTAATATTTTTATCCCGCGCACTATACTTGTGATTTAACCCAGATAACGCCCAATATGTTTTATTTACTCCAGAAACAACAAACACATCATCCCAATCAAAAACTTCTGGATTTGATGTTTTTCTTGTCAAGTCAATATACCCCGATACTTGGCTTGTCCATGTGCTTTGTTGGTTATCAGGTCCATACGCAATTAATTTTGATATATGGGAAACTGGTTCTAATTGAACTAATTGACCTTGGGAAAAGTTTATTCTAAATAATTCTGATTGCTCTTCCAAAATATATATCGGTTTGTATTGGTTCCCATTGATAATTCCAGTAGAAAAAAACTTTTCTTTATCCAAGTCATCAAGTGGTTTTGAAACTTGAACAACTTCAATTCCATATGGTGCAAAGTCCCAAGCAATTTCCTTTACTTTGATTGGGTTGGTAGTACTTATACCAATTAATCTAGTTTGACTCATTAAGAGGAATATTATATAGTTTTTAATTTATTTTATTTCAATTTTTAAATTTTAACTTGAAAAATTTTCCAACTTTTTTTACCCTGAGATTTTATAACTTGAAAAAAAAAGTGGAAATAAAAAGTTAAAAAAACAGGTTTTAGAAAACCAAGTTATAAAATAAAAATTGATTTTTTAATTAAATGTATAAAACTTATTATTTCCAATGGACCAAATGCAAACCACAACTGCCACAAACCAAATCCAATTTACCCCACATCAAGCCCGACTAAAGCGAATTCTTGACTGGGGTGGCGCAAAAATTCAAGATGGTATATTTGTTACAAAACCCGTAGTTAAAATTATCAAGTCAACTCAATTAGATAGAAATTTTGCTGAGCTGTGTGCGGAATTAAATATTAACCCCAGTATACCGGATTATTTAAAATCTGGAGAATTTAATGCTCGGTTAACTTATTTGGCATTTCCCAATAGCCCAGAGTCAGTGCAAGATTCTTTTGCATATGCAAACAAAATGATTCATGAACATCAGCACTTGAGTGTGTACAATGATTTTTATGTGAGTTTTTTAATTGCGGGAATATCCGATGAAACCATGAAAGAATTATTAGCTCATGTGGAACATCGGGCTAGCCGGTTAACATCAAGTAAAACAAAAGCACAAGATTGTACTTTTTACCGGATCCAAGGAACCCCAGCCCAACAGTCAATTCAAAAACAATTTATTAGGGATTTTTTACAATTGCGAGCTCAAGTAAATTCTTCTTTACCAAACACTACGGAATTTGCTAATATGATGAATTTACCAATTAAAGTATGTGCACTAGTTTATTCAATGAGCTTGAAAGACTTGAAGAAAATGATTGCGGGTCGGCTACCAGAATTTGGTAATGAAACTGAAATCCGAGAAGTAGCCGAGTTAATGCAAACTCAATTACTACAAAATTATCCGGTGGTTTTTTCTTCGAGCCCAATGGTACAACCCAAACCAGAAACTCATTGGATTGATGTGCACAAGTATTGCGCTATTATTGGCACTGTTTTAACTCAAGTATCAAATAAGACATTTTTAGATATTGGGTGTGCGCATGGGGAAATTGCTTGTGCACTTGATAATTTGGGATTACTGGGGTTAAATAAAAATCAATATATAGGCTGGGAAATTCAACCTGATACCATTGCAGACCAAGTAGTGTTTAACAAATACTGTGAATTTAATTTTTCTGATTATACTAAACACTTGGATAATTTTACAGATCCCAACATAATTATCATTTCAAATCCTCCATATTCTGAACTTGGTAAAATAATGGCCCATGTGACCAAATATAAAC
>JACCDY010377307.1_pt1 | contig 55517 bp, 40 predicted proteins | sample 7446391 | NCBI WGS metagenome assembly JACCDY01 (sample SAMN15323451, study PRJNA562643) | freshwater metagenome | isolation source: river surface water | place: USA:Blue River Watershed | collected 2017-08-18
AGCAGCACCAGGCCGATCGCGCTCGGTTCTTCGGCTTCGAAGCGACGGCATAATTCTTCGGCTTCCGTCCAGCGTCCCTTGCGCGTGTAGAGGTTGGCCAGATTGAGCAACGCCATCGAGCTGCCGGCCAGCACCGCGTCGAGCAGGCACTTCTCCTGCCGATACGCGTCACCTTTGCGGCCGTAGACGTTGGACAGGTGGCACAGGGCGCTCTGCCGGTATTCCGGTTGCTGGCGGATCAGCCGCTTCAAGAGGGCCGCGGCCTTGTCATGCATCCCCACCTTATCATGCAGCAGGGCGAGTTCGAGCATCTTGGCCGGGATGGCCGCGGGCGGGTACTCGCCCGCGCGCACCGCACGTTCGATGCGCAGGATCATCTCCCGGTCCTTGCCGGGGTTCACCACGTTATGCAGCGGGGATTCGATGGTGCCGGCGAACGTCTCGCCGCCGTCGGCCGCCGTCACGCCGAAGGAGAAATGCTGGTTCGCGTCGAGGTCGAAGGACAGCGACAACGGCGTACCCGCCTTGATCGGCTGCGTCACGCCGGTGAACACCGGCCGGGCTTCGACGCCGTCGCCGGCCCAGAACGCGATGCGGATCGGCCCGCCGGGGGCCACGAAGCGATGGCGGGACGACGGACGGAAGTCGCCGGCGAAAGGCAGGGCCTGTCCGCGGGGGATGATCGTGTGCAGTCCGCGGTCGGTCTGCAGGCTGAGGCTGTCGCTGGCCACCGGGGTGAGCAGGCTCCGGCCGTAGAGGTGGAGCAGGGCGGCGTGGTAAGCCGCGCCGCGGGCCACCGCGACCTGCATGTCGAGCGCGTCGGCGAAACGATGGACCAGGAACTCCCCGAAGTACCCTTGGAGCGCGCGGATCACCAAGGGGTTGAGGGAGCTGCCGCCGACGGCGAGCAGGAAGCCGATCTGCCGGGGCTGGAGCCGGGCGCGTTCCAGGGCGTCGGCGATCGGGGCGAAGATCGAGCAGCTCAGCGTGTATTCGTCTTCGTCGGCCTGGAGCGATTCGTCGTCGAGGAACGGCTGCATCAGTTCCGCGAAGCGGAGCCCGTCGAGCGACGGCGTGCGGAGCTGCAGCAGCGTCCCGTCGGTCAGCTGGAGCGTCTGGATGCCCGGGTAGGTCTTGACCGTATCGGCCAGGGCTTCCGTCAGATCGACGCCGTGGGCGCGGCGATGTTCGAGCAGTTCGCAGAGCCCGGTCTTCAGCTGCTCCGCCGTCGCGAGCAGCTGCGGTTCGAGCTGCTCCTTGCGGGTCTCGTATTCCCAGTCGTCGAGCGACACGCCGTTCTGGCGGGCCAGTTCCGGGATCAGCACCTGGTGGACGATCGCGCGGTCGATGTCGGCGCCGCCGAGGCGGTGGTAACGCGAGACCGCGCGCGAGCTCACGCCCAACGTCCCGTCGGGCTGCCGGCGGAGCGTGAAGATCGCCACGTCGCAAGTCCCTCCGCCGAAGTCGATGACCATCGTCTCCGTCTCGTCGCCGACCCCGTCGAGGATGGCCGGACCTTGGCGGGCGACGAAGTCGAGGAAGGCGGCCAGAGGCTCGTCGAGCAGGTCGCCATGGCCTAGTTCCAGACCCGCGAGGTCGGCCGCCAGGAGCGTATCCTCGCGCTGCGTGATCTGGAAGGAGGCCGGGACCGTCACCACCGTCCGGGCGACCTTGCCCGGGGTCTGGTCCCGCAGGAAGCGGAGGACTTGGCCCGAGATCTCCGCGGGCGTGCGGCAGCCGGATTTCGCCTGAGGGTAGGTCCGGCCGATGCCCATCTCATTCTTCGCTTCGGCGAGGTAGTTCGCGTTCGGCCGCAGGCCCAGCTCCACGGAGCGGGACAGGCAGCGGCGGGCGCCTTCGCCGACCAGCTGACGGTCGGCGAGGTGGCTGACGACCGAAGGTACGAGCACCGACGTGAAATCGCCGCTCAAGGTCGGCTGGGCTACCTCGAGGCACCGGGCGGGGGAGATCGTTTCGGGCGTCTGCGGAGACCAGCTCACCTCGGCCACCGTCGAATTGGTCGTCCCGAGGTCGATACCGAGGACCCGGAAGGCCTTGAGCCGTGGCCGGGGGTCGACGCCGGGCGGACGAATATGTGGCAGCGGATTCATCGGACGACGATCGGCCGAAACCCTAGCTTCGGGGCCTCGTATGGCAACCAAGGAGGCTGGGGCGGGCAGGGCGGGCGGCGTAATAGGTTGAAACTATCACCACCGCATGGGGTATAATCCTTAGAAACCCCTCTCATGCGTCCATTTATCGTCATGGTCCTGTTCAGCGGTGTTTCCATCGCCTTGGGCGCCCCGGAGAAGAAGTCCGCCAAGGAGGGCGCGGTCATCAAGGCCCAGCCCGCGGCCGGGCGGCCCGTCGAGTCCGTCCGTGACCGCGCGGCCATCTGGCACGTCTGGACGGACAAGGAAGGCCGGAAGGTCGAGGCCCAGTTCTGCGGTCTCTCCGGAGACTTCATCACCATCCAGACGAAGGACGGGCGCACGTATCATTTCCGGACGGACCTGCTCATCCCGGCCGATGTCGCGTTCGCGCGGAGCTGCCTCGACCAAGGGCGCGTGAGCCGGTTCTCCCGGGAGGTCATCGCTTCGGCCGCGGCCGACGTCGATCGCCTGGTCGGGACGGTCCTCGCCGCCAACAATCAGCGGCCCAACTCCCTCACCACCGACGCCCAGTTCCTGCGGCGGATCTACCTCGACGCCGCCGGACGCATCCCGACGGCCAAGGAGGCCGCGGCGTTCCTGGATAATCCCGCCCCCGACAAGCGCGCGCAGCTGATCGACGAACTCGTCTTCTCGCCCGGCTATACCATGCAGATGTTCAACTGGATGGCGGACCTCCTGCGCGTGAAGGACACCTTCGGCAAAGGCGTGCCGGCGTTCGCTTTCGAGGATTGGCTCAAGGCGCGCCTCGCGGCGAACACCCCCTGGGACAAGCTCGTCTCCGAGATGCTGACCGCGGACGGACGCCTGTGCGACGACGGCGCGACCGGTTTCATGCTGTTCGACGCCGAGATGCCCTTGGACGGCGTCTCGAACCTCATGACCACCTTCCTGGGGACCAACATGGCGTGCGCCCAGTGCCACGACCATCCCTTGGCCGAATGGACCCAGAAGGACTTCTACCAGATGGCGGCCTTCTTCGGCGCGACGGACGGCAAGAACGAAGCCGTCCTCCGGGAGATCCAGCGCGCCGCCAAGGGAGACGCCGCCCTGAACAAGGTGGCCGTGCGCCGGATCGCGGAGATGAACGCGTTCCGTCTCGAGGACCGCGCCAAGCAGACCCTCGTCCTGCCCAAGGATTACAAATACAAGGACGCCAAGCCCGGCGACGCCGTGACCCCGGCCCTGATCGCCTGGTCCGCGGCGGACAAGTCCCTCCCGGCCTACGGGGTCAACACCAAGGATCCCGCCAAGCTCCGCGATGAGTTCGCCCGCTGGCTGACCAGTCCCCAGAATCCGCGTTTCGCCACCAATATCGCCAACCGCGTCTGGAAGAAGGCCTTCGGCCTCGGCGTCATCGAGCCCGTCAACGACATCGACGACCTTTCGCAGGCCAGCAGTCCCGAGCTCCTCGCGCACCTCACCTTCATCATGAAGGCCGCGAAGTTCGACCTCCGCGAGGTCCAGCGCGTCATCTACAATTCCAAGACCTATCAGGCGACGGCGAGCCCGACCCCTGACCTCGGCAAGGCGAAGTATCTCTTCAACGGGCCCGTCGTGCGCCGGCTCACCGCCGAACAGGCGTGGGACAGCCTCGTCGTGACCGCCGTCGGCACCTATGCCGACAACGTCCTGCTTCGTCGCGGCGACGACCTCGCCGCCATGGCCCTCCCGGCCGGCAAGGTGACCCTCGCCGAAGTGAAGAACGCCGTCGACCGCACCAAGAAGGCCTTCGCCGGCGGCAAGGGCGTCGCGGGCAAGAAGGCTTCCGGCGGTTCCACGCTCGGCCTGGCCAACGGCTATGAAGGCGACAAGCCCGTCTCGCGTTTCTCGCTGCTGCTGGCCCGCGCCAGCGAACTTCCGCAGCCCGCTCCCGAGACCCACTTCCTGCGCCTGTGGGGGCAGGGCGACCGGTTGCTCGCCGATTCCGCCACCAATGACGGCAGCGTGCCGCAGGTCCTCCAGATGATGAACGGCTCCGTCGCCAAGCTGCTGGACGATCCGCGGGCCGAAGCGCTGATCGCGGCCTCTTCCGCCAAGACGCCCGAGGGCCAGATCACCTCGCTTTACCTCTCGTTCCTGTCGCGCCGGCCGACGTCCGCCGAGCTCGCCTCGGCCAAGGCCGCCTTCGCCGACGGCCTCGCCCCCGGCGACCTCGCCTGGGTCCTGGCGAACACCCGTGAATTCCTCTTTGTCCCATGAACCCCATGCCCTCCGCCGATCTGCTTCGTCAGCCTGAAGACCGTCGCCGCTTCCTCGAGAAGTGCGCCCTCGCCGCCTTCGGCCTGAGCGTCCTCCCCGGTCTGACGCGTCTCGCCGCGGCGGAGAAGAAGAACGCGGTCGCCGCGCCCAACGCCGGCCTGCCTGGTTTCGGCAAGGCCAAGCAGGTCATCTTCCTGCAGCTGAACGGGGGCATGTCGCACATCGACACCTTCGATCCCAAGACCGGTGCTTCGAAGGGCCCCGGCGAGATCATCTCGGCCAAGGGCGGCATGCAGCTCACCTCCTATCTCGCGGAGACCGCCAAGGTCAGCGACAAGATCACCGTCATCCGTTCCATGACCGCGAAGGTCGGCGTGCACGCCTCGGCCGCATACCTCATGCGTACCGGCTTCGAGCAGCGCGGCAGCGTCCAGCACCCCACCTTGGGCGCGTGGGCGCAGCACTTCCTCGGACCCAGCCACAAGACCCTGCCTTCCTCGGTCACCGTCAACCGTTCGGCCAACCATGGCAACGGCTGGTTCCCCGCGGCTTACTCGCCGCTGCCGATTCTCAATCCGGAGGACGGCTTGTCGGACACCCAGAGTCCCGTCGGCGACGCCGTGATGGCCAAGCGGGCGGCCCTGCTCGGCAAGATGGATGCCGCCGCGGTGGGACCGGTCCTCGATGAGAACGTCAAGGCCTACAATGAATTCTACGAGACCACCTTCCAGCTCATGAAGAGCTCCGACCTCAAGGCCTTCGACCTTTCGGCCGAGCCGGCCGCGGTCCGCGCCCGCTACGGCAAGAGCAAGTTCGGCCAAGGCTGCCTGCTCGCGCGTCGCCTGGTCGAGAACGGCGTCCGCTTCGTCGAGGTCGCCCATGGCGGCTGGGACATGCATGCCAGCCTCGACGACCGCATGGAAGACGTCGGCGGCGACTTCGACCGCGTCTTCGCCACGCTCATCCAGGACCTCGAGGCCAAGGGCCTGCTGGATTCGACGCTGGTCGTCGTCGCGACCGAATTCGGCCGGAAGCCTTCTTTCGACGGCGGCGGCCGCGGACACCATCCGCTCGTCTTCTCGACCGTCCTCGCGGGCGGCGGCGTGCGTCGCGGCTTCGTCCATGGCGCCAGCGACGCCAAGGGTTACGCCCCGGAGGCCGACGGCGTCACGCCCGGCAGCCTGCACGCGACGATCGCCCATGCCGCGGGCCTGCCCGTGCAGACCGAGATCCTGACCCCGGCGGGCCGGCCGATGGAGATCGGCAACCGCGCCAAGCCGCAGTTGGGCGTGTTCGCCTGAGCGTCCGGTCAGCGGACCAGCATCGCCAGGTCCCCGGGACGTTCCAGATGGACCGCATGCCCGGCGCCTTCGATGACGCTGTGGCGGGCCTTGGGGAGGTGGGCGCCCATCTCCAGGGCCAGGCGCGTGAACTTCACGTCCATCTCTCCCGTGACCAGGTCGACCGGGCAGCGGATCTCCTTCAGCCGCGGCCAGAGCGACGGCAGGCTGCCGGTGCCGACGTGCCGCAGGCTCAGCGCCAGTCCTTCCGGGTCATTGCCGGCGCGGCGTCCGAGGATCGGAGCGAGCTCCTCCGGCGGCAGCGCGAGCATCGTCTGGAAGAACGTCTGGTTGTGCCAATACTTGAAGAACGCTTCCAGTCCGCGCGTCCGGATGAAGTCGGCCAACGTCTCGTCGGCGAGCCGGCGTTCCGCCTGCGCTTCGGCGGTCGCCAGGCCCGGGCTCGCGCCGACGAGGATCAGGCGTTCGACCTGCTCCGGATGCGCGAGGGCCCAGTGCAGCGCGAGCCGTCCGCCCATCGAATAACCCAGCAAGGTCACCTTCGCGCCGGCGGCCGCGCGGTCGATCGTCGCGAGGTGCGCATCCATCGTATATTCCAATGGATTCCTTTGGAGGCGATGCGCGCCATGGCCCGGAAAATCGGGCGCGCGCAGGATGATGTCCGTCGGCAGATGCGCCTTAAGTGCCGTGAAGTCAGCGCTTTCTCCGGTGAAACCGTGCAAGGCGAGGAGCGTTTTCATCGTCGGTGGAGCGGGGCGGTCGGACTTCGCCTCCGAACTATATAAGTCACCATGGGTTGACGCGGACAGGATAAAAGGGAACAAATGACTTCCCTACGGGTAACCTACCCAACACCCATGCCTGGCATCCGCGTCAAACCCTGGAACCGTGTCGACGGTCCGATCTTCAGCCTGGCGACGACCGCCCACGGGAAGGGGAATCTCAACATCTGCAGTTATGTCACGCCGATCTCGATGAAGCCCAAGCGCTTCATCATCGGCGTGTACAAAGAGACCAAGACCTTGGCCAACCTCGAGGCCAATCCCGTCGGCCTCCTCAACTACATGGCCAAGGATCAGGCCAATCATATCAAGCTCCTCGGCAAGAAGTCGGGTCATTCCACGGACAAGGTCGCCCAGCTCGGGGACCAGATCGAGCACGTCGGCGACGGCCTCTATCTGCTGAAGGGCGCCATCGCGACCCTGCGGCTGCGCTTCATGGAACGGATGGACGCCGGCGACCATTGGGCCTGGCTGGCGCACGTGGACTCGTACGAGAACCTCCGCGAAGCCCCGCCGCTCACCTTGGACGAGCTGAAGCGCCTGAAGCTCATCCTGGCCTGAACTTCCGGGGGCAGACCTGCGCGGGCAGGGCGAAGAGAGCCTCCGCGGAATGAGGCCGGCGATGTCAGGCCGGGCTTACTTGCGCTTGGCCGGCTTCTTCGCCTTCAGCTCTTCCCGGTTCGGGATGAGGTAGGTGCGTCCGCGGATCAGGCGCTCGTAGAGGTCGACCATGGCGACGCCTTCGCGGGGGCGGACCGAATCGGCCTTGGTGGCCCGGTCGACCTGGCGCTTGAGCATGCGGCAGAGGTCCTCGGCGTTGTATTGGATCATCCCGAGGATGCGCTCCACGGAGTAGCCCGGGATGCTTTCCTCGATGTAGAAGCCGTCGGCCTCGTCGTCCTCGAGGAATACGTGGGCTTCGTTGACGCGGCCGAAGAGGTTGTGGAGGTCGCCCATGATGTCCTGGTAGGCGCCGACCATGAACGCGCCGACGTAGTAGGGCTGGCCTTCCTTGAGCGGGTGGAGGGCGAGCGTCTTGCGCACGTCTTCGAGGTCGATGAAGTCGTCCACCTTGCCGTCGGAGTCGCAGGTGATGTCGACGAGCGTGGCCTGGACCGTCGGGCGCTCGTTGAGGCGGTGGATCGGGGCGATCGGGAAGAGCTGGTCCAGGGCCCAGTGGTCGAGCAGCGACTGGAACACCGAGAAGTTGCAGACGTATTGCTCGGCCAGCATCGAATCGAGGCGGGCCAGCTCGTCGGGGATGTCCGAGCCGTCCTTGAGGTCTTCGCGGATCTGGCGGCAGATGTCCCAGAACAGGCGGTCGGCCGCGGCGCGTTCTTCCAGGCGCAGGTTGCCGAGGCTGAAGCGCGCGTGGGCCTCCTCGCGCTTCTCCTTCGCGTCGTGGTAGCGCTCGAGCGGGTCGAATTTCCGTTTGTTCTTCCGGATCGCCTCGAGCTCGCGGATCAGCTGGTGCGTCTTGCCCTTGGGGGCGTCGACCTTGCCTTCGTCGCGGGTGATGCGGTCGACGGCCTCGAAGATCAGGATGGAATGCGGGGCGACCAGGGCGCGGCCGGATTCCGAGACGATGTCCGGGAGCTCCACTTCGCTCTCTTCGCAGATCTGCTTGATGTTGGCGACGACGTCGCGGGCGTAGACCTCCATGCTGTAGTTCATGGAGGATTCGTAGGCCGAACGGCTGCCATCGTAATCGATGCCGAGGCCGCCGCCGACGTCGAGGAGCCCCATCGGGAACCCCATGCGCTTCAGTTCGCAGTAGAAGCGGGTGGCCTCGACCACGGCCTTCTTGATCGTGCCGATGTTCGGGACCTGGGAGCCGATGTGGAAGTGGACGAGGCGGAGCGAGTCCTTCATCTTCGCCTTGGCCAGGCGCTGGGCGACTTCGACGATCTCGGAGGCCGTCAGGCCGAACTTCGCGTTCTCGCCCGTGCTGTCGGCCCACTTGCCTTCGCCGGCCGTCGTCAGCTTGACGCGCAGGCCGATGTGGGGCTGGACGCCCATGCGGCGGGCGATGCGGATGATGGCGTCGATCTCGGACAGCTGCTCGACGACGATGATGGTCTGTTTGCCGAGCCGGCGGCCCATCAGGGCGAGCTCGATGTATTCTTCGTCCTTGTAGCCGTTGCAGATCAGCAGCGCCTTGCGGTTCTCGAGCAAGGCCAGCGCGATGATCAGCTCGGGCTTGGAGCCGGCTTCGAGTCCGAAGTCGTATTCCTCGCCCGCGTCGAGGATCTCCTCCACCACCTCGCGGAGCTGGTTGACCTTGATGGGGAAGACGCCGCGATAACGGCCGGAATAGTCCTCTTCCTTGATGGCGCTGCGGAAGGCTTCGTTGATCTGCGTCACGCGATGACGCAGCAGGTCCTGGACGCGGATGGTCAGCGGCGGCTTGAGGCCGGAGGCCTCGACCTCCTTGACGATGTCGGTGATGCGGATCTTGCGGTGGTCGCCCTTGGGGTGCACGCACAGGTGACCCTGCGGGTCTACGGAGAAGTTGTTACCTCCCCATCGTTTGAAGCCGTAGTATTCTTCGGCGTCTTTGGTCGTCCAGGGCTGCGATTTGCTCACGTCGGTAGGAAAGGGGACTTTTTATCCTGCGGGGCCAAGCGCAAGGGGTAAATCGTGGCGCCCCGGCACGGCTTCCGGCTCGCCTCGGCGCCGGCGGCGGCTTGTCTCAAGGCATGTCCGCCGACCCAGTCATCCGAGCGACGATCGCGTTACGGAAAGCCCTGGCCGGACGGACTTTCCCCTCGCCGGCGGATTTCGTCTACCAGCCGCTGGACTATGCCTGGGCTTCGCACGAGGCTTATCTGCGGCGCTACGCCGCGTCCGGCCCGAAGAAGGTGCTTTTCTTGGGCATGAATCCGGGCCCCTTCGGCATGGCGCAGACCGGCGTGCCCTTCGGGGAGGTCGCCGCCGTCCGGGACTGGATGGGGCTCGCGATGCCGGTGGGCCGGCCGGAGCGGGAGCATCCCGGCAAGAAAGTCACCGGCTTCGACTGCCATCGATCCGAAGTCAGCGGCCGACGCCTCTGGGGTCTGTGTCAGGAACGTTTCGGGACCCCCGAAGCCTTCTTCGCGGACCACCTCGTCCATAACTATTGTCCGCTGCTGTTCCTGGAGAACACCAAGCAAGGACGCAACGTCATCCCCGAAGAGCTCCCGGCGGAGGTCATGGCGCCGGTGAACAAGGAGTGCGACAAGCTCCTGCGCGTGCTGGTCGAGACGCTCGGCGTCGTCACCGTCGTGGGCGTCGGCGGCTATGCCGAGACGCGGGCCCGGGAGGCGCTGGACGGCCTGCTCGTGAAGTACGCCAAGGTGCCGCACCCCAGTCCGGCGAACCCCGTGGCCAATCGCGGGTGGTCGGCGGCGGCGACTAAGGCGTTGGTCGAGCAAGGAGTCTGGCGCTGATGGGACTCCTGGAAGAGATCCTCGGGCGGCCGAAGCTCCGGCAGAAGCTGTGGGCCTGGTGGTATCCTTTCTTCACGCGTCGCGTGCGGGCCCAGGGCGTCGACTTCCTGAACTACGCCTTCGAGGATCCCGCCGCCGCGCCAGTCGTCTTGGCATCGGCCGATGAGCCGAACCGGCCGAACATCCAGCTCTATGAGCATGTCCGCGGCGACGTCTCCCTGCGCGGACTGCGGGTGCTCGAGGTCAGCTGCGGCCATGGCGGGGGCGCCTCTTTCTTCGCGCGGACTCAGGCTCCGGCGGAATACGTCGGCTTGGACCTCAATCCCGAGGCCATCCGATCTTGCGAGCAGCGGCATCGTGCGCCCGGGCTCCGTTTCATGGTCGGCGACGCCCAGCGTCTGCCGTTTCCGGACGGCTCCTTCGAGGTCGTCGTCAATGTCGAGGCCTCGCATTGCTATCCCGATTTCCCGGGCTTCGTCGCGGAGGTCGCGCGGGTGCTCAGGCCCGGCGGGCGTTTCCTGCATGCCGACCTCCGTTACCGAGGTGGTGTCGACGAGTGGGTCGCGGCCTTGTCGGCCCACCCCCGGTTGCGTCTCGACGAGATGAGGCTCATCAACCCCGAGGTCGTGCGGGGCATGGAGCTCAATACGCCGCGCTATGACGCCATGGTCAGGCAGGCCTTGCCTTGGTTCCTGCATCGTCTCGCCCTGGACTTCGCCGGCGTCCGGGGGTCGCGTCTGCATCGCGACGCCGTCAGCGGTCAGATGAGCTATCGCTCGTTCCGGCTCACCCGACGGGCCTGAACCGCGATCTCCCGACGCATCGTGGCGCCGGGAGACCGCGCTCGCTCAGGCCAGCAGCTTCTTGACCACTTCGCCGTGGATGTCGGTCAGGCGGAAGTCGCGTCCCTGGTAGCGGTAGGTCAGGCGGGTGTGCTCGACGCCCATCAGGTGGAGGATGGTGGCGTTCAGGTCATGGACGTGGACCCCTTCCTTCACGATGTTGTAGCTGAAGTCGTCGGTCTCGCCGTAGGTCGTGCCCTTGTTCACGCCGGCCCCGGCCATCAGGACCGTGAAGCAGCGCGGGTGGTGGTCGCGGCCGTAGTTGGTCTCCGTCAGCGCGCCCTGCGAGTAGATCGTGCGGCCGAACTCACCGCCCCAGATTACGAGCGTATCGTCGAGCAGGCCGCGCTGCTTCAGGTCCGTCAGCAGACCGGCGGTCGCCTGGTCGGTGTCGTTGCACTGGCCCTTGATGGCCTTGGGCAGGCCGCCGTGGTGGTCCCAGCCCATGTGGAACAACTGGATGAAGCGGACGTCGCGCTCGCAGAGGCGGCGGGCCAGCAGGCAGTTCGAGGCGTACGATCCCGGGCGCTTGACGTCGGGGCCGTAGAGGTCGAGCACGTGCTGCGGCTCCTTGGAGAGGTCGAGCAGGTCGGGCACGCTCGTCTGCATGCGGAAGGCCATCTCGTATTGCGAGATGCGGGTCTGGATCTCGGGGTCGCCCAGGGCGCCATGGCGCTGGTTGTTGAGGGCCGCGATCTCATCGAGCTGTTCGCGACGCACCGCACGCGGGATGCCGTCGGGGTCCTTGAGGTAGAGCACGCGTTCGCCCTTGTTGCGGAGTTTGACGCCCTGCAGCTTGGACGGCAGGAAGCCGGCGCCCCAGAGACGGTCGTAGAGCGGCTGGTCGTCCGGACGGCCGCTGCCGAAGGAAGTCATCACGACGTAGGCGGGCAGGTCGGCGTTCTCGCTGCCGAGGCCGTAGGCGGCCCAGGAGCCGATGCTGGGGCGGCCGGCGAGCTGCGAGCCCGTCTGCATGAAGGTGATGGCCGGGTCGTGGTTGATCGCTTCGGTGTGCATGCCGCGGACCACGCACCATTCGTCGGACTTCGAGGCGATGTGGGGGATCAGGTCGCTGAACCAGTTGCCGGACTGACCGTGTTGCTTGAACTTGAAGATCGAGGGGGCGACCGGGAAGTTCTTCTGTCCCGAGGTCATCGTGGTCAGCCGCTGGCCTTTGCGGATCGACTCCGGCAGGTCCTTGCCGCGCATCGCGGCCAGGTTCGGTTTCGGGTCGAACAGGTCCATCTGGGACGGCGCCCCGGACTGGAACAGGTAGATGATGCGCTTCGCCTTGGCCTTATGGTTGGGGAAGCCCAGGCCGGGGTTGGTCGCGAAGGCCGAAGGGCCCATCAGCGAGCCGAGGGCGGTCAGGCCGATGCCGCCGGCCGAACCCTTGATGAAGGTGCGGCGGGACAGGGCCATGCGGGCCGCTTGGTCCAATCCGATGAATTGACGGTCGTTGCAGTTCATTCGCGGGTGACGGTTTCGTCGAGGTTGAGGAGGGAGTTGGCGGTGACCGACCAGGCGGCCAGCTGGGAGCGGTCGAGGTCGGCGGGCACCGGGCTCATGCCGTTGCCGAGGAGCTTGGGCGCGAGGGAAGGATCGGCGGCGTAGGTGGCAAGCCGACGGTCGAGGCCCTTGCGGAGGACCGCGAGCTCTTCCGACGAGGCGTCGCGGCGGAGCACCCGGCGGAACATCCAGGCCAGACGGGCGTCGGTATCGCCGCCCTGACGGAGCGTCAGTTCGGCGAGCTTGCGCGCGGCTTCGACGTAGGTCGTCTCGTTCAGGAGCGACAGCGCCTGCATCGGGGTGTTCGAGCGGGAGCGCTTCACCGTGCAGACCTCGCGTCCAGGCGAATCGAAGAGGAGCATCGAGGGCGGAGCGGCCGTCCGTTTCCAGATCGTGTAGAGGCTGCGACGATAGAGGCCTTCGCCCTTGTCGGCCTTGTAATTACGCATGTCGCCGTAGACGCTGGTCTCGTCCCAGACCGCCTCGGGCATGTACGGCTTGACGCTCGGTCCGCCGCGCTTGTCGACGAGCAATCCGGAGGTCCACAGCGACTGGTCGCGGATGACTTCGGCCGGCAGGCGGAAGCGGGGGCCGCGGGCGACCAGGCGGTTGTCGGGGTCCTTCTCCAGCATCTCGGGAGTCACCGTCGCGCTGCGACGGTAGGCCGAGCTCGAGAGGATCAGCTTATGCATCGCCTTCATGTCCCATTTGCGGTCGACGAATTCGACCGCGAGCCAGTCGAGCAGTTCCGGGTTGCTGGGCCATTCGGCCTGCGAGCCGAAGTTCTCGGAGGTCTTCACCAGGCCGATGCCGAAGAAGCGTTCCCAGGCGCGGTTGACCCAGACCCGTCCGGTCAGCGGGTGCTTGCCGTTGACCAGCCAGCGAGCGAGGCCGAGGCGGTTGTTCGGTTCGCCGGGGGGCATCGGAGGCAGCGCGCGGAAGAGGGCGCGTTCGACCTTCGGACCGATCTTGTCGTATTCGCCGCGCAGGAGGACGAAGGCGTCGCGCGGCTTCGGCAGTTCCTTCATGACCATCACGGCCAGCCCCTTGTCCTGGATTGCTTTCAGTTCCTCGCGGGCCGCCGCCAGCTGGGTGCGCAGGGTGGCGTGGGGGTGGGCCGGACTCTCGGCGAAGAGCTGGGCCAGTCGCTTGCGTTCGCTGTCGTTGCGTGCGCCCTGGGCCTTCGCGAGCAGCGTGCGCAGCTCGCCGGTCTCCGCGGCGGGCTTGACCGAGAGGACGGCGGGTTCGGCGCCCGAGGTGCTGAGGCGGAAGCGGCCGATGTTGTGGTCGGCCAGCGCGTCGTGCCGGAGTCTGACCGTCAGCACGGAGTCGGCCGCGACCAAGGTGGGCGTCAACACGAAGAGGGCCTTGCGGGGGACGCGGTTGGCGGGCTCATTGCCGCCCGGCGCCCAGCCTTTGTTCGGAGCGTTGGCGGGCTTCTTCTTCATCGTTTTCGTGGGTTCGGCCAGGGCGGCGATCGACCAGTTGCTCTGTTCGAAGTCTGCTTCGGCGTGGCGCAAGGCCAGCTTGGTCTTCTTGCCGTCCGGAGCGGTGAGTTCCACGTCGACGCCACCCAGGACGAAATTGCCGTTGCTGTTGCGGCCGAGGCTGCCGGTGGGCAGCGAGGCGTCCGGCATCACTTCGAGAAGGATCGCCGACAGGCGGCCTTTCTCGGCCTTGCCGGTGACGACGTAGGTGTCGTTGGGCGGATTCTTGCCGCTGGCGAGCCAGCTGCCGTCCGGCTGCTTCGTCAGCGTGGCATTGCCGGCGCTGGTCGCCGAGCTGACCGCGAAGGGCGTCCAGGCGAGTTGCGCCGCCGCCAGCTGCTTGCGCAGGCCTTCTTCCCAGGCCGTCTGCTGCGCGGGCGTGACCTTGGGGGCGCGGGCGAGGGCCGCTTCGGTTTCTTTCACGAGGCGGGAGGCCGCTTCTGCTTTCTGTTTGTCGGCCGGGTCGGCGATGGTCAGGAGCGGCGGGGTGTTGCCGCCTTGGCGGTTCATCGCCGCGCCGCCGAACTCGCCGAGCACGCCGGTTTCCTCGATCGAATTGAAGTAAGCGAACAGCTGGAAGAATTCCTTCTGGCTGATCGGGTCGTATTTGTGGTCGTGGCAGCGGCAGCAGTTCATCGTGAGCGCCATCCAGGTCGAGCCGGTGGTCTCGAGGCGGTCGATCACCGTCTCGGCGAACCACTCCTCGACGATGCGGCCGCCTTCGCCGTTGAGGCGGGCGTTGCGGTTGAAGCCCGTGGCCAGGATCTGTTCGTCGGTCGCTCCCGGCAGCAGGTCGCCGGCCAGCTGCTCGATCGTGAACTGGTCGAAGGGCAGGTTGCGGTTGAAGGCGTTGATCACCCAGTCGCGCCAAGGCCACATCGTGCGGGTCGTGTCGCTTTGGAAGCCGTTGCTGTCGGCGTACCGGGCGAAGTCGAGCCACTGCGCGGCCATGTGTTCGCCATAGGCCGGGGACGCGAGCAGGCGGTCGAGGGCTTTGGACCAGGCGTCGGCGGATTTGTCGGCGAGGAAGGCCCGCAGGTCTTCATCCGAGGGGGGCAGGCCGGTCAGGTCCAAGGCCGCCCGGCGGAGGAGGGTGGTCTTGGGAGCTTCCGGATTGGGCTTGAGCCCTTTGGCGGCAAGGGGGCCGGCGAGGAAGGCGTCGATGGCGTTGCCGCCGGCGGGAATCGGCGGGACGGCGGGCTTGACCGGAGTCTGGAACGCCCAGTGGCCCTGATACTCGGCGCCTTCCTTGATCCAGCGCTCCACGAGGGCGATCTGGGCCTTGGTGAGCACCTTGTGGAACTCAGGCGGCGGCATCTGTTCGTCCGCGTCATCCGTGCGCAGACGCTTCATCACTTCGCTCTTCTCGGGGGCGCCCGGAATGATGGCGGGGTCGCCGGACTTGCCGCCTTTGCGGGCGGCTTCGAGGGAGTCGAGGCGCAGGCCGCCCTTGATCTTGTTTTCGTCGGGGCCGTGGCAGGCGTAGCAGGTGTCCGAAAAGATCGGCCGGATGTCGCGGTTGAACTGCACTTTCTCGGCGGAGGCGGACACGGCTCCGCCGAGGCAGCCGGCGGCGAGGAGGATGAGGCGGGGAAGGCGCATTTGACTGATGCCGCCAAAGTAAGGCCTGTTCTGGTTCATGCAATTTGTTCTTCGCGAAAAGACGCCTAAATAACCGGCGGCTTCACGCGGCTTAAGGGGGGCTAATCCGGGGGGTCGGACGCACCCCATTTTTCGGTTCCTGTCCGCGGAACAATCCCTATCTGTTCCTGTCTATGCGTTCGAGCCTTGTCGCCCTGGTTCTCTCGGTGGGACTGTTGTCCGGTCAGGCCAATAAGCCTGAAGACAAGCGGGCGCCGAAGCCCTCCGTTCCTGAGGCCCCAGGTGCTTGGATCCTCGGCACGGTCGGCGTCGGCCGGCTGACGAAGGTCGGCGCGCCGGAGTCGACCGGCCTGAAAGGGCTGGCCATCCGTCTCGGCGACGACGGCAAGAAAGGCATCGCTTACGACCTCGATCTCTGCCGGCCCATCGGCGCCTGGTCCGGGGGCTTCACCACGGAGATGAACCTCATGTCGCGCGGCGAGTACCCGACCGCCATCGGCGAGCCGATCTTCATCACGCGTGATTCCGCCGGCTTCATGCCCGGCGCCGACGCGACCGCGTTATCCGCCCGAGCCGGCTTCGGTCCGCTGCCGCGTGGCCAGGCTCGCTTCCAAGGTTTCCATCGCGCCGGCCAATCCTTGGTGGTCCGCTGGGAGGTCGGCGGCGTGGCCGTCGCCGAGACGGCGGAAGTCGTCACCGCCAACGAAGTCCAGTTCGTGGCCCGGACCCTCGAGGTCGCGCCTTCGGCCAAGGGTCTGACGATCCTGCTCGGCAATTCGGCCGACGCGGCCCGCATCGTCACCTTGGGCGCGTCGAAGGTCGAGCATCTCGACGGCCACTCCGTCGCCCGCGTCGCCCCGTCCGCCGAAGTCACCACGGTGCGCATCGCCTATCTGCCCGCCGGCGTGCCGTTGCCTGCGTCGTTCGAGACCGAGATCCCGTCGAAGCTCCTCAAGGTCACGCAGGCGATCTGGCCGCAGGTCGTCGAGACGGCCGGGAAGCTCTCCGGCAAGGCCGGCGAACCCTACGTCGTCGACGACATCAGGCTCCCGGCCGCCAATCCGTGGAAGGCCCCCATGTTCGCCTCGGCCTTCGATTTCCTGCCGGACGGACGCGCCGTCGTCGCCACCTTCCATGGCGACGTCTTCATCGCTTCGGGCCTGGATGAAAAGCTGACCAAGGTCACCTGGCGGCGGTTCGCAGCCGGCCTCTATCATCCGCTCGGCCTCAAGGTCGTGAAGGGCGAGGTCCTGGTCACCTGCCGGGACGGCCTCTGGAAGCTCCGCGATCTCGACGGAGACGGCGAAGCCGACCGTTACGACGTCTTCAATTTCGAGCTCAAGACGACCAAGAATTTCCACGAGTTCGTCTTCGACCTCCAGACGGACGCGGCCGGCAACCTCTACTTCATCAAGGCCGGGCCGGTTCGCAAGGGCGGTCGCGGCTTCGACGAGATCTGCGACCACCACGGCGTGCTTTTCAAGGTCTCCCCCGACGGCAAGGACCTCTCGGCCGTCGCCACCGGTTTCCGTGCTCCGAACGGCCTCGCCGTGGGTCCGTCCGGGCAGATCACCACCGGCGACAACGAGGGCACCTGGATGCCGGCCTGCCGTCTCAACTGGGTCAGGCAAGGCGGCTTCTACGGCGTCGTGGACCTGGCTCATCGCGCCACGCCCCCGACGGATTACGACCGGCCCCTCTGCTGGTTCCCGAAGGAGGTCGACAACTCCAGCGGCGGTCAGGTCTGGGTCACTTCGGACAAGTTCGGCCCTTGGAAGGACCGCCTGCTGCACCTCAGTTACGGCACCTGCTCGCTGTTCGGCGTACTGCCTCAGGAAGTGACCTACAACGGTCAGACGATCGTGCAGGGCGGCGTGACCCGTTTCAACGTCGACTTCGCCAGCGGCGCCATGCGGGCGCGTTTCCATCCTCAGGACGGCCAGCTCTACGTCACCGGCCTCCGCGGCTGGCAGACCACCGCGACCCAGAACGGCTGTTTCCAGAGGGTCCGTTACACCGGCGCGCCCGCGCGCATGCCCATCGCCCTCGCCGCCACGAAGAAGGGCGTCCGGCTTGATTTCACGTGCGAACTCGACGCCCGGGCCGCGGCCGACGTCGGCAGCTGGAACGCCGAGGTCTGGAATTATATCTGGTCCTCGGCCTACGGCTCGCCCGAGGTCTCCACGCTCGGCACCCCGGTCGCCGCGACCGAGCCCGGCGCCGACGGCCGGCCGCAGTTCAGCAAGGCCCAGCTGTCCGAGCGCAAGCATGACCCCCTGGTCGTCAGGTCGGCGACCTTGTCCGCCGACCGCCGCTCCGTCTTCCTGGAGATCCCCGAGCTCCGTCCCGCCATGCAGATGCAGGTCAAGTATGACCTGAAGTCCGCGGACGGCGCCGAACTGCGGGGGCAGGTCACCGGCACCGTCCACGCCCTCGGGGACTGATCGGTGGCTCAGGCGTCCTTGCGGGCGTCGAGGTCCATCCAGCGCGCCAGGGCCTCGGCGTGCTCGGTTTCGGCGGCGTGCAGGCGCTTCTGGAGCGAGGCGGCCTTGGCGCCGCCGTCCTTGTAGATCTCGGGGTCGCCGAGCTGCACCGTGATCTGCGCCTGTTCCGTCTCCAGCTGCTCGATGCGTCCGGGCAGGCCCTCGAGCTCCTTGCGTTCCTTGTTGGTAAGCTTCGCGCCCGACGGGGCGGATGCGTTGGCCGGCTTGGCCGCGACGGGCCGCGCCGCCGCGCCGGCCGCGGCCGTGCGCTTCGCCACGGCGATGCGGGCCAGTTCGTTGCGCCAGTCGGTGTAGCCGCCGGCGTGTTCGGTCACCACCCCGTCGCCTTCGAAGACCAGCGTGCTCGTCACCACGTTGTCGAGGAAGGCGCGGTCGTGCGAGACCAGGATGAGCGTGCCGGCGTAGTCGACCAGGATGTCTTCGAGCACGTCGAGCGTCTCGGCGTCGAGGTCGTTGGTCGGCTCGTCGAGCACGAGCACGTTGGCCGGCTTCGTGAACAGGCGCGCGAGCAGGAGGCGGTTGCGTTCGCCGCCCGAGAGCACCTTGGCCTTCGAGCGCGCGCGGGACGGGTCGAACAGGAAATCCTGGAGGTAGCTGATGACGTGCCGCGAGCGGCCCTGGACCACGACCGACTCGCCGTCGCCGGCGAGGTTCTCGGCCACCGTCTTGTTGTCGTCGATCTGGTCGCGCATCTGGTCGAAGTAGACCACTTCGAGCTTCGTGCCGAATTTCAGGTTTCCGGAGGTCGGCGCCAGCTGGCCCAGGAGCATCTTCACCAAGGTGGTCTTGCCCGCCCCGTTGGGACCGATCAGGCCGACCTTGTCGCCGCGGTTGAGCACCAGGCTGAAGTCACGGATCAGGGGGGCGCCGCCCGGGTAGGCGAAGGAGATGTTCTCGGCCTCGACCACGCGCACGCCGGAACGTTCGGCTTCGCTGATCTCCATCTTCGCGGAGCCGGTGGCCGTGCGCATCGCGCCGCGTTGGGCGCGCATCTTCACGAGCGCTTCCATGCGCGCGTTGGACTTCGTCCGGCGGGCGCCCGGGCTGCGGCGCGACCAGGCTTCTTCCTGACCGAGTTTCTTGTCGAAGGCCGCGCGTTGGCGCTCTTCGGCCACGAACAGCTCCTCCTTGCGGACGAGGTAGGTGTCGTAGTCGCAGGACCAGCTGGCCAGCTTGCCGCGGTCCAGCTCGATGATGCGGTTGGCCATCCGGCGGAGGAAAGCCCGGTCGTGCGTCACGAAGAGCAGGGGGATCTTCTGCTCGAGCAGGAACTCTTCCATCCAGAGGATGGACTCCAGGTCCATGTGGTTGGTCGGTTCGTCGAGCAGCAGCAGGCCGGGCTTGGCGGCGAGGGCCTTGGCCAGGAGGCAGCGGCGCTTCAGGCCGCCCGACAGGTCGTCGAAGGCGCGGTCTTCGGGCAGGCCGAGGCGGGCGATCAGGTCGTCCACGCGGAGGTCCTTCTCCCAATCCTCGGACGCGTCGTCCTCGCGCAGGCCCGAGGTCACGATGTCCCGGACGGTGCCGGGCAGGCTTTCCGGGATCTCCTGCGTCAGCCGGGCGATGCAGACCCCGGCGGGGACGCTGACCGTACCGGTGTCGGGCGGGCTTTCCCCCGCGGCGATGCGCATCAGGGTGGTCTTGCCGGCGCCGTTGCGTCCGAGCAGGCAGACGCGCTCGCCTTCCTCGATCTGCAGGTTGAGATGATCCAGGACGGGCGGGCCGCCGAAACTGACATAGACGTCGAGGAGACTGAGAAGGGCCATTGCCCGGAGATGTGAGGAAGGGGCGGGGCCGAGGCGAGGAAAATGCCCGTGGAGCCCGGGCGGAGGCGGGATTTACTCCGTCGAATACAACCCTGCCCGACCCGCGACGAGCCAGCTGACGCCGCAGGTCACGAGAGCGTAACCCGCGATCGAAAAGCCGAACAGTTCGCCGGCCATGACCGCGCAGGCCAGCGGAACGGCGCCGGCGCCCGCGAAGACGCCGACGAAGCCCAGCGCGGCGCAGAGGCTGAGCGGCAGGCTGAGCCAGGCGGCCGCGGCGCTGCCGAGCGTCGCCCCGACGAAGAACAGCGGGGTGACCTCGCCGCCACGATAACCGGCGCCGACGCAGATGAGCGTGAGCAGGAACTTGAGCACGAACAGCATCGGCGAGACCGGTTCGAGCAGCGAGGCCTCGATGACGGGCAGGCTGAGACCCGTGAAATCCCAGAGATGCCAGAGGAAGACGCCGGCGGAGAAGAAAGAGCCCGCGATGAAGATGCGCAGATAGGGGTTGGGATTAGGTCTCGAGGCCTCCCGGCGGCTCAGGTAGCAGTAGAGACGGGCGACCAGGCCGCAGGCGACGCCGAGGGCGACGGCCGAGCCGAGGCCGCCGAGGTCGTAGCCGGCGGGAAGCGGGAGGCGGTAGTCGGCGTGCTCGGCGTGACAGAGCCGGCGGGCGACGAGGTCGGCCAGGAAGCCCGTCGCGAGGCAGGGCACGATCGCCCATGAGCGCCGACGGATGAACTCCAAGGCGAACACCGCCGCCGCCAGCGGCGTGCCGAAGACCGCGGCGAAACCTGCGGACACGCCGCAGAGGATCAGCGTGCGACGTTCGCCTTCATCGAGGTCGAGCCAGCGCGAACCTTGGTCCGCGATGGCGCCGCCCATCTGCAGGGCCGTGCCTTCGCGCCCGACCGAGGCTCCGCCGAGGTGTGAGAGCAGGGTGGTCGTGATGATGGCCGGCCCCATGGTGGCGGGCAGCGGAGCGCCCGGGTTCCTGAGCTGGGCGAGCAGGGTGCGGATCCCTCCCGCGGAGGCCCGCAGCGGCCCACGGTAGAGCCAGACGGTCAGCAGTCCGATGAACGGCAGGCCTGCGATCAGCCAGGGCGTCGCTCGGAACGCGCGCGTGACCGCTTCCAGTGCGTGATGGAAGCCCGCGCCGACGGCTCCGACGACGAGCGCTACTCCGACGACGACGCCCAGCCAGCGGAGGCTGTTCTTTACGGACGGCGCCGGCATCGGTCGGGGGTCTTATGCAAGCAGGTTGCCGGACCTGCTTCCTATCGGACGGACGAGTAGTCCGTCGGCCGGAGGAATTCCGACTTCACGCCTTCCGGGACGGTCAGCGAGCCTCCGGCCTTCTGTTCCGAGGCCGCTTTGGCGGCGGTCCAGGCGGGGTCGGCGCGGAAAGCATCGAAGCTCGCCTTGGCGGCTTCCTCCGACTTGTGGGTCAGCAGGTAGATGAGCGTGTTGTCCGCCACCAGCCGGCTCTTGGCGCCTTTCTGGTCGGCGGCCAGGTTCCAGTAGCACACGTTGGTCATGCCGTGCTTCTCGAAGAGCCTGAGCGTATGGTCGCGGAAGCGCGCGTTGAGGTCGCCGAGCCGTCCGGGCGTCGTGGTGTAGGTGCGGAGTTCGAAGACGCCGACGCCGTAATCCTTGGCGGCGGCCAAGGCGGAGTAGTCGGTCGCCGTCAGGAAGGCGTTCTCCACGCGGGCGACCAGCACGCCGTCCCGGTGGGAGTCGGCGTAGGCCTTCTTCCAGGCCGGGTCGTTCATGAAGCCTTTCCACGAGGCGTCGCGGGCGGCTTTGTCGGGGTAGGCCAGGAAGTAGACCAGCTTGCGCTCCGGGTTCTCGCCCGTCGGCACGAAGTATCCGAGGTTGGTCATGCCGTGTTTCTCGAAAAGCTTGCGCGTATGGTCGCGGAAGCGGGCATGGAGGGCGTCGAGCTTGCCTTCGGCGGCGTAGTAGACGCGCATCTCGAAGAGACGCGTGTCGGCGGCCGAGGCCGGCGCGGCGGTCGCCGCGAGCAGTCCGAAGGTGAGGAAGGCGAGGAGGATTTTCATCTTATTTGAGGAACTGGGAGACGTTGTCGCGGGTGACGAGCTGGAACGGGATCATCGTCTCCTTGGGGCAGGGCTGCTTCCTGGCGAGCAGGAGCGCGGCGTCGACCGAGCCGCGGCCCTGGCCGACGCCGTCCTGGAAGACGGTGGCGTCGAGGCGGCCTTCCTTCACCGCGGACAAAGCCTGGGCGATCGCGTCGATGCCGATCACGTAGACCTCCTGCTTGAGCCCGGCGCGTTCGAGCGCGAGCAGGGCGCCCATCGCCATCTCGTCGTTATGGGCGAAGATCGCGGAGAACTTGCCCCGATGGGCCTGGATCCAGTTCTCGGTCAGGGCCATCGCCTTGGCGCGGTCCCAGGAAGCCGTCTGCTGGTCGACCAGCGTGAGCCCGGGATGCTTCGCGAAGATCTCCTTCGCGCCGGCCTCGCGCTGCAGCTGGGCGGAGGTGCCCATGATGCCGTGCAGCATCAGCACGCCGCCCTTGCCGCCGAGCTTCTTGGCGATGGCCTCCATCGCGATGCGGCCCGCCTCGAAGTCGTCGGAGCCGATGTAGGCGTCGCCCGCGGTCTTCGTGGTCTGGTTGACCAGGACCACCGGGATGCCGGCGGCCTTGATGCGGTCGACGGCCGGGGTGCTCGCCTCGAGTTCGCAGGGGTTCAGGATGATCGCGTCGGCTTTCTGGGCGATGAAGTTCTCGACCTGGCTGTACTGTTTCTGGACGTCGGACTGCGCGTCGACCATCACGAGCCGCACTCCCGGCTTCGTCTTCGCGTGGGCCACGATCGCGTCGGAAAGCTTCGCGGTGTATTCCGCCGAGAGGTCCCGGGAGGAGAAGCCGATGAGGAGCTCACCCTCCTTGCGGGGGGCGGCCTTCTTGCAGCCCGCGAGGAAGGCCGCGGACAGGAGGAGCGAGCCGACGGCCAGGGCGGCCGTCGCGACGGTGCGAGGGGTGAGGCGCATGCCTCGGTCTTATGAACGGGCCTGTCGTCGGTCGAGCCAAACCGCACCCACGATGATCACGCCCTTGATCACCGCCTGATAATACGAGGAGACCCCGAGCAGGTCCAAGCCGTTGTTGATCACCCCGATGAGCAGGACGCCGAGCAGGGTGCCGGCGATCGTGCCGACCCCGCCCGCGAGGCTCGTGCCGCCGATCACGACGGCCGCGATGGCGTCCAGTTCGTAGGCTTGCCCGGCGTTCGGCTGGCCGGTCGTGATGCGCGCGGCGAGGACGACGCCCGCCAGTCCGGTGAGGAGGCCGCAGAGGCCGTAGGCGAAGAGCTTGACGCGCTCGACCGGCACGCCGGCGGCGCGGGCGGCCTGCTCGTTGCCGCCGACGGCGTAGATGTGACGCCCGAGGCGGAAGTCGCGCAGGAAGAACCAGGCCGCCACTGTCACGCCGGCGAAGCAAAGGACCGGGATCGGGACGCCGAGGAGATCGCCCGCGAGCGCGGTGAAGCCGTCCGACAGGTTCGCGACCGGCCGGCCGCCGCTGATGATCAAGGCCAGTCCCCGGGCCACCGCCATCATCCCGAGCGTCACGATGAAGGGCGCCACGCCGCCGCGGGTCACGAGCACGCCGTTGATCAGCCCGCACGCCGCGCCGGTCAGCAGGCCCACGGCGATCGGCACGATGACGGCATGTTCCCCGGGGTGGGCGAAGGTCGCGCAGGTCACGCCGCAGAGCGCGACGACCGAGCCGAGGGAGAGGTCGACGCCGGCCGTGAGGAGGACGAACGTGACGCCCACGGCGAGGATGCCGTTGATCGAGACCTGGCGGGCGACGTTGGTCAGGTTCGCGACGGTCAGGAAGGCTTCCGTGCTCACGGAAAGCGCGAGCCCGACGAGCAGGATGACGAAGAGGAGGCCGAAGCGGTGGAGCTGGTTGCGGTCGAGGGCGGGCATGGCGTCAGGAAGGCATGGCGTGGCGGAGCACGGTCGTCTGGTCGGTCGTCGCGGCGTCCAGCGTGGCGGCCACGGAGCCGCGGCGGAGGACGACGATGCGATGGGCCAGGGAAAGGACTTCGGGCAGTTCGGATGAGACCAGCAGCACGGCCTTGCCGGAATCGGCGAGCTTCTGGATGAGGGCGTAGATCTCGGCCTTGGCGCCGATGTCGACGCCGCGCGTCGGCTCGTCGAGGATGATGAGGTCAGGGGCGGCCAGAAGGCAGCGGGCGAGCAGGGCTTTCTGCTGGTTGCCGCCGCTCAGCTGCGCGATCGGCTGGGCCGGACCGCTGGCCTTGACGGCGAATCCGGCCATCGCGTCCTCGATCGCGGCGGACTCGGCAGGGTGGTCGATCACCGGTCCGTGGCAGAAGGATCGCAGCGCGGTGAGGGTGATGTTCGGGCCGACGCCGAGGGCGGGGATGAGACCCATCCCTTTGCGGTCTTCGGTCACCATGCCGATGCCGGCATCCAGCGCGTCCCGCGGTCCGCGGATCACGAGCGGACGGCCTTTGAAGGTGATCGTCCCGCCTTCGGCCGGCTGCAGTCCGAAGAGCGCGCTGACCACCTCGGTCCGGCCGGCGCCCATGAGTCCGGCGAGGGCGACGACCTCCCCGCGGCGGACCTGGAAGCCGACGTCGCGATAGGCCGGCTCGCGGGTCAGGCCGGCGACTTCGAGCAGGATTTCTTCGGTCGGGGGGCGGCGGGCCGGAAAGACGTCGGTCAACGAGCGGCCGACCATAAGCGAGATCAGCCGGTCTTCGTCGAGGTCCGCGGCCGGGGCCGTGCCGACCAGCCGGCCGTCGCGCAGGACGGAGATCCGGTCGGCCACCCGGAAGACCTCGTCCATCTTGTGGGTCGTATAACCGATGGCGACTCCGCGCGCCTTCAGCCGGGCGATGGTGCGGAAAAGGGCGGACACCTCATGATGGGACAGCGCGGCCGTCGGCTCGTCCATCAGGATCACCTCGGCCCGGCGACCGAGCGCCTTGGCGATCTCGACGACCTGCGTCTGCGCCACCGTGAGCGAGCGCATCAGCCGGGAAGGGTCGATGTCGGCCTCGATTTCGCGCAGCAGTTCCGTCGCGCGGCGGAGCTGGGCGGTCCGGTCGACGCGTCCGAAGGGAAGGCATGGTTCGTTCCCGAGCGTGATGTTCTCCGCCACGGTCAGGTCGGGGATGGGCATCAGCTCCTGATGGATCATCGCGACGCCCGCGACCAAGGCCGCGTGCGGCGAGGCGAAGTCGGCGCGGGTGCCGCGCCATTCGACATGTCCGCCGTCGGGCCGGTACAGCCCCGCGAGCACCTTCATCAGCGTCGATTTCCCGGCGCCGTTCTCTCCCATGAGCGCGTGCACTTCGCCGGGCGCGAAGCCGAGCGTGGTCGGGTGGAGGACCGTCAGGCCGGCGAAATCCTTGCGTAGATCCTGGGCGCGGAGCATCGGCGTGGGGATCAGCGTTTCGGCAGGTCGGCGGCGACCTCGGTCGGCCAGGCCTTGAGCGGGCGGATTTCCATGCGTCGGTACTCGCACTCGGCCCCTTCGGACTGGATCTGGAGCCTGCCGGACTTGAGCGGGACCTCGATGGACGAACCTTTCTCGCGGAAGCGCGAATTCAGGAGCACGTTGACCGTCCGGCCGTTGAGGCGGAAGACCGCGTTGCCGCCGAGCGCATAACACTCGATCGTGTTCCATTCGCCGGCCGGCTTCTCGGCGTAGTCATCGCCATGCCAGACCCTCGCCTTGACCGGGGTCAACGTCCCCTTCGGGTCGTAGACGCGGGGTCTGCCGGGCGCGTCGGCGCGGAGCGGGATGTCGGCCATCGTTCCGGCCAGCGGCCACCAGTCGCCGATGTCGCCTTCCTGCACCTGGAGTTCCTGGCTGCGCATCCAATACCTGCTCTGGGCGCCGTGTTCGCCGACGCAGAAGATCAGGATGCCGTTGTCGCGGACCGCCTGCAGGCGCGGTTCCCAGCGGCGTCGCCCCCAGCGTTGTTCCGTGCGAAGGTGGAAGTCGTCGAAGGACTTCAGGGACGTCAGCGCGCCGAAGACCTGCCCCGAGATGTTCAGGATGGTCCCGCCGTCGGATTCGCGGGTCGTGAAGACCATCAACGGGTCGTGGTTCAGTCCCAGCACCGGATCGTCTTTCGGCGTCGCGCCCCGCGCGTATCCGGGGAGCTCGTGGGACCGATGGACCGGCCCGAGCCATTTCTCCCATTGCGTCAGCCGCGCGTCGAGCAGCGGCCGGAAGTCCGCCTCGGCCGCAGGACAGAGCGCGCTCAGGCCGACCAGGCAGAGGAAGGCCGATCGCATGGGTTCAGCGGACGTCGCGCCAGAGCCAGGTCAGCGCTTCGGGGAGCAGCATCGCGCCATGGCGGCCGTTGTGCGTGCCTTCGCCCATGACGAACTTGTGGTCGTAGCCCTTGGCCTTCCAGGCGTCGGCCATCTTCTGGTTGGCTTCGGGCCAGACGCCGAAGTCGTTGGTCAGGTCATGGATGCCGTCCTGCGAGAAGATACGGATGTCCTTCTTCGGAGATTCCAGCACCATCTGCGGGTAGAGGTTGCCGCCTTTTTCGGCGCCCTTGCTGAGCACCCCGCGGATGTTGGTGAAGCTCCCGATGGTCGTGAAGACCTTGCTGAAGGCTTCCGGACGATGCCAGGCGGCGTTGAAGGCGCAGATCCCGCCCGAGGAGGAGCCCGCGATGGCCCGACGGGCGGGGTCCTTCGAGAATTTCACGCCCTTGGATTCGGCGAGCGGGATCATCTCTTCGACGAGGAACTTGGGGTAGAGGTCGGTGACGCTGTCATATTCGAAGGAGCGGTTCGACTTGCCGAGCGGACGGCCCTTCTTGTCCTTGCCCTTCGGGTTGACCGGGTCGGGGATGAAGCCCGGGTTGATGAAGAGGGCGATGGTCACCGGCATCTTGCCCTGGGCGATCAGGTTGTCGAAGACGACCGGCACGCGCCACTGGCCGTTGCGGGAAGCGTAGCCGAGGCCGTCCTGGAACACCATGAGAGCGGCTTCCTTGGTCGGGTCGTACTGGGCCGGCACGTAGAGCGCCCACTTGCGGCCGTAACCCGGGAAGGCCTTCGAGTCGGCCATCTCGTATTCCGTCACCACGCCCTTGGGGACGCCGGCCTTTTCATGGGAATCCGGACCGAGGACGTACTGCGCGTCATAGTCGGGCTTCTTGGGTTCGGCGCCGAGCAGGTGGAGGGCCAGCAAGCAGGGGAGCAGGCGGAGCAGCTTCATGGGGGTGGGACGATATGAAACCTGCCCGTGGCCTGACACAAGCCCAAGGAGGTCACTTCGTCGGCTCCGGCCCGATTTTCCGGAGGCGCCAGAGCTCGGGGAAGCGCCAATGGGTGAGACCCATCACGCCGAAAGTCGCCAGGCCGCCGAACACCACCGAGTTGACCGGGCCCATCAGCCGGGCGGTCAGCCCGGATTCCGCCATGCCCAGTTCGTTGGAGCAGCCGATGAAGACCGCCGTCACCGCGGAGACGCGGCCCATCATCTCGGGCGGCACGCTGGTCTGCAGGATGGTCTGACGGATGATCACGTTGACCGCATCCGAGGCGCCGCCGACGAAAAGGCAGACGAAGGAGATCGCGAAGGCGCCCGGCAGGCCCCAGCCGAGGGCCTCGGCCAACGGGATCGCGAGCGCGAAGCCGATGGTGGTGAGTCCGAACACCGCGAACGTCGCATACAGCGTCGGCCCCGCGCGTTCGAGGGGCGGCCTGAAGATCAGGTAGGCCGACATCACCACGGCGCCGGCGGAGGCGGCCGCCCGGAGGAGTCCGAAGCCGATGGCGTCCACGCCGAGCATGCGGGCGAACAGCGGCAGCAGGGCCACGGCGCCGCCGAGGAGCACCGCGAAGAGGTCCAGGGTGAAGGCGCCGAGCATGATCCGCCGGCTCAGCATGAAGTCGATGCCGGCGCCCAGGCTGACGAAGATCGGCTCGCGTCGACGCGCCTGGAGCGTCTGGGTCGGACGCAACGCGAAGGTCAGTCCGAGGGAGCCGGCGAAGCAGAGCGCCGTCGCGGCGTAGGCGAGGTTTTCCGCATGGATCATGCCGAGGCGGCCGCCCGCCCAGATGAGCAGGCCGGCGAGGCCCGGTCCGAGGACGCAGGCGAGTTCGAACAGCGTGTTGCGCCAGCGGACGCCGCCGGCGATGAGTTCCCGGGGCAGGAGTTCCGCGATGAGGGCCTGGCGGGCGGTGGTCAGGAAGCTGCGGGCGAGCCCTCCGAGGACGATCACGCCGTAGATCACGCTCAGTTGGATCCAGCGCGTGCTGAGCCAGGCGGGGATGAAGAGCAGCAGCCCCAGGGCGAGCATCGCCGTCAGCGCGCCGATCGCGATGCGCCGGCGGTTGTTCATGTCGGCCACGTAGCCCGCGAAGAGCACGGTGCTCACGAACGGGACCACCTCGGCGAGGCCGATGGCGCCCAGGGCCAAGGTGGCGTGGGCGGCGTCGTCTTCGGTCAGCCGGAAGACCTGCCAGGCCACGGCGACGTTCTGGATCTGGATGGCCAGCGTGCCCAGCACGATCGAGCCGAGGTAGCGTCGGAAAGAGCGCGGCAGGCGGGCCGAGCCATGGTCCGCTCGGTCGGAGCTCGTCCGGGTCACGGCGGGGAATTCAGGCCAGCACGGCCTTGACGACGTGTCCGGCGACGTCCGTCAGGCGGTAATAGCGCCCCTGGAACTTGAAGGTCTGCCGTTCGTGGTCGACCCCCAGCAGATGCTGCATGGTCGCGTGCAGGTCGTGCACGTGGACGGGATCCTTCGTGATGTTGTAGCCGAACTCGTCGGTCTGCCCGTGGACGTAGCCCCCTTTGACGCCGCCGCCGGCCATCCAGAGGCTGAAGCAACGCGGATGGTGGTCGCGTCCGTAGGAGTCCTTGGTGATCTTGCCCTGGCTATAGGCCGTCCGTCCGAACTCTCCGCCCCAGACCACGAGCGTGTCTTCGAGCAGCCCGCGCTGCTTCAGGTCCTTGATCAGGGCCGCCGAGGCCTGGTCGGTCTGCCGGCACTGCCGCTTGATGCCGCCGGGTAGGCCGCCGTGCTGGTCCCAGCCTTGGTGGAAGAGCTGCACGAAGCGCACGCCCTTCTCGATGAGCCGGCGGGCCTGGAGGCAGTTCGCGGCGAAGGAGCCGGGCGTCTTCACGCTCTCGCCGTACATCGCCAGCGTCGCGGGGGATTCCTTCGAGACGTCCGCGACCTCGGGCACGCTCATCTGCATCCGGTAGGCCATCTCGGCCTGGCTCAGGCGAGCGTCGACCTCCGGGTCGAGTTCGGCGGCGCGCTGGTCGGCGTTGAGCCGGCCGAGCGCGTCGAGCATGTCGCGTCGGGCGTGGGGGGAGACTCCTTCCGGGTTGGTCAGGAAGAGCACCGGTTCCTTGCCGGCCTTGAATTGGACGCCCTGGTGTTCCGAGGGCAGGAAGCCGGCGCCCCAGAGCCGCGAATAGAGCGGCTGGTCCTTCGTCGCGTCCTGGGAGACCAGCACGATGAAGGCCGGCAGGTTCTCGTTCATGCTCCCCAGCCCGTACGAAGCCCACGCGCCCATGGACGGACGGCCGGCGACCTGGTTGCCGGAGCAGAAGAAGGTGATCGCGGGATCGTGGTTGATCGCCTCCGTGTGCATCGAGCGGATCACGCAGATGTCGTCGGCGACCCCGCCGACGTGGCTCATGAGGTCGCTGTATTCCACGCCGCTCTTCCCGTACTTCTTGAAATCGACGAACGAACCCGCGAGCGGCAGCACCGACTGGTAGCCGCTCATCCCGGTCAGGCGCTGGCCCTGGCGGACGCTGTCGGGCAGCGGTTGCGTGTGGCGTTCCCGGAGGAGCGGCTTCGGGTCGAGCGTCTCGAACTGCGAAGGTCCGCCGGCTTGGAACAGGTAGATGACCCGTTTGGCCTTGGCCGGGAAGTGCGTGCCGCGCGGCAGCGGCGCGGCCTGCGCCTCGCCGACGATGCCACGGAGCGCGAGCGCGCCGAGACCGAGGGCGGACGTCCCGAGGAAGTGGCGGCGGGTCGGCCGCATGAGGCCGTCGTAGGAGGGGTGGTCGGGGGACATCTTAGCGGGAAGTGACGGCGGCGTCGCTCGCCAGGATGGTCGAGCAGACGAGGGTGAGGGCGGCCATGGCGGCGTCGGCCGGATTCTTCGCCTGGGCGTCCGGCTTGCCGGCGCCGGCCTGATGCTTGGCGTAAAGCTCGGTGAGGGCCGTGAGCTCGGCGGCGCGGGGCGCGCGGGTGCAGACGCGGCGGAAGGCGGCGCGGATCTGCGCGGCGGGATCGGCGGATTCCTTGCTGACCTGCGCGGCCAGGCGTCCGGCGGCCTCGACGAAGCCCGGATTGTTCAGCAGCACCAAGGCCTGCAAGGGCGTGTTGGTGATGAGGCGCTTGGGCTGGCAGACTTCGCGCGAGCCGGCGTCGAAGATCAGCATGCCGTCCGGCGGTGCGGTCCGCTTGCGGAAGGTGTAGACGCTGCGGCGATGGGCGGACTCTTGCACGCTCTCGCCGCCGACCTTCTCGACGAGCAGGCCGGAAGCCAGCAAGGCCTGGTCGCGGACCATCTCCGCGCTCAGGCGCAGGACCGGGCCGCGGGCCAGCAGGACGTTCGCGGGATCCTTCTCGAGGTGCGCGGTCGAAGGGGTCGACGATTGGCGGAACGTCGCGCTGAGGACGAGACGGCGCAGCATGGCTTTCGTGTTCCAGCCGCCGCGGATGAAATCGGTGGCGAGCGTGTCGAGCAGCTCAGGGTGCGTGGGCAGGTCGCCCTGCATGCCGAAGTTCTCGCTCGAGGCGACGAGGCCGGTGCCGAAGACCTGGACCCACAGCCGGTTGATGACCACCCGGGAAGTGAGGGGATGCTTGGGGTCGGTCAGCCAGCGGGCCAGGCCGAGCCGGTTGCGGGGCAGCCGTTCGTCCCACGGGAAGATGCGGCCGGGCGCGCCGGGCGGGCAGGGCTTCGTGAGGTCGGGCTTGTCATATTCCCCGCGGGTGAGGACGTAGGTCGGCGGAGCCAGCGGCGAGTGTTCCATCGTGAAGAAGGCCGGGGCCTTCTCCTGATGGGCGGCGAGGGCCTTGCGGGCCTGCCGCAGTTTTTCGGCGGCCTGCGCGAAGGCCGCGTCGCCCCGACGGCGGGCGTGGTCGACGCGCAGTTCGGCCGGCAGGGCGGCGGGCGCGAGGCCTTGGAGGGTGGCGACTTCGGCTGCGGTCAGGGCCTTGCGCCAGAGCCGGACGTCGTCGAGCGAGCCATTCCGGAAGCCGGCGTCACGCGTGCGTGAGCCGATCTCGAGCGCATGGTCGCGGGGCCGGGCGTTCAGGTTGTCCACGACGACCTTCGTGCGGACTTCCTTGCCGTCGAGGTACACATGCAGGCCGGCGGCCTGCGAGGAGCCGTCGTAGGTCACGGTCACGCGGCGCCACTGACCGACGGGAAGTTCGTCGAGGGTCTCGACGGAGGCCGCGCTGGCCGGCCAGAGATGGATCATGCTCCAGCGGAGGCGGCCCTGCGTGACGAGCAGTTCCAGCCCCGTGGCGTCGCCGTCGCCCGTGTAGAAGCCGGAGGAGTGGAGGACGACCGCGCGGGCGTTCTTCTCGCCGAGACTCATGGAGGCCGAGAACGTGAAGGCGTCGAACCGTCCGACCTTGGGGAAGTCGGGCAGGATGAAGCCGGCGTCGCCGTTGAACTTCACCGCCTGGCCGCTGACGCCGGGCACCAGCTGGAGGTCGGAAGCGTCTTCGCGACGTTCGAATTTCGCCGGCTTGCCGCCGGCGACCGCGTTGTCGACGCCGGCCGCGGAGAAAGCGTCGAGCGGGTAGTGCGCATCTGGAGCCGGCGGGGCGACGGTGGTCGCGGGCGCCGGCGCCGGGAGGCGGGCGAGGTCTTTCTCCGCGGTCGCGACCGCGGCTTTCAGCTGGGCCTCCTTGGTGATTTCGGCCTCGGACTTGAACAGGCGGACGAACGGCGGAGGCACTTCGCCGTGATAGGAGAGCAGGCCGTTCTCATTGAGGTCGCCGAACATCGCCGCCAGCGAGAAGTAGTCCCGCTGGGAGATCGGATCATACTTGTGGTCGTGGCAGCGCGCGCACTCCATCGTGAGGCCCATGAAGCCGTAGCCGGCGGTCATCACCCGGTCGTTGATGCCGTCCTGACGGAATTCCTCGGAGATGGAGCCGCCTTCGAAGGTCATGCGGTGCAGCCGGTTGAAAGCGGTCGCCACCCGCTGGTCCTGCGTCGGACGGGGCAGGAGGTCGCCGGCGAGCTGCTCGGTCAGGAACTGGTCGTAAGGCTTGTTCTCATTGAACGCCTTCAGCACCCAGTCGCGCCAAGGCCAGGCGAACATCGGTTTGTCGCCCGTGTAGCCCCAGGTATCGGCGTAACGCGACAGGTCGAGCCAGCCGACGGCCAGATGCTCGCCGAAACGAGGCGACGCGAGCAGCGCGTCCACCCGGCGTTCGAAGGCGTCGGGCGCGTTGTCCGCGAGGAAGGCGTCCACCTCCTGGGTCGTCGGCGGCAATCCCGTCAGGGCGAAGGAGGCGCGGCGGAGGAGCTGGGCGCGCTCCGCGGGCGCGGAAGGCCGGAGTCCGGCGGCTTCGATGCGGGCGAGGATGAAGCGGTCCAACGGGTCCTTCGCCCAGGACGTGTCCTTGACCGTCGGCACGGGGTAGGGGCGCGGCGAAGTGAAGCCCCAGTGCGGTTCATACTTCGCGCCCTGCTTCACCCAGCGGGTCAGGATGTCTTTTTCGGCGGCGGTCAACGGCCGGTGGAGCTCCGGCGGAGGCATCACGTCTTCCGGGTCTTCCGAGCGGATGCGTTTGATCATCTCGCTCTGCTCGAGGTCGCCGGGGACCACGGCGCGTTCGCCGCTCTTGAGTTTCTTCGTCGCGCCTTCCGGTTCGTCGAGACGCAGGCCGGCCTTGCGGCCTTTGTCCGCATCCGGGCCGTGGCAGCCGTAGCAACGGTCGGACAGCAGCGGCCGTACGTCGCGGTTGAAGTCGACGGGCTGATCCGCGGCGAACAAGGCGACGCTCATGACGAGCGGTAGGAGTCTGACGAGGCAGAGCGGCATGAAGATCTTAATTAGAAAGCGGTGCGTCTTGGTTGTTCCGCATCGACGGCGGCGGGCCCGTCGTCTCTCGACGGATGGGTTTTGCATCCAATCATGCTCCAAGACGGCTGCATCCTTTGCTTAACCCGGTCGGCTTCCACGAAAAACGAACAAGCGCATGGACGGGTGCGCGCGGCGATGTTCGGCTCGGCTTGGCCATCACGGCCGATCGTCTCCAGGGCGCGGACGAGTGCTAATGACGGTTGGCTTTTGGTTTGAGCCGATAACGACGGCTAAGACCTGTTTTCATCCGAGTATTAACCTTTCCTGCTTCGTTATATGACCCTTCTGATCATATAACTCATAAAAGACAGAAATCGCTCATTTAAACTTGCGTCTTTCTCTTCGGCTCGGGATAAAAACCCATGCCAGAAAAACTTTTCGGTACGGATGGTATCCGTGGGAAGGCCAACGAATACCCGATCACCCCCGAGATCGCGTTGCGGACCGGTCAGGCTATTTCGCGGGTGCTGAAGTCCAACGGCGCGAACCACAACCGGGTGATCATCGGCAAGGACACGCGTATTTCCGGCTACATGCTTGAGACGGCCCTCACGAGCGGACTGGTTTCGAGCGGCATGGACGTCTTCCTCGTCGGTCCGATGCCGACGCCGGGCGTCGCGCATCTGACCAAATCCATGGGCTGCGGCGCCGGCATCATGCTGACCGCCTCGCACAATCCTTACGAAGACAACGGCGTGAAGATCTTCGGGCCGGACGGCTACAAGCTCAACGACGAGCTCGAGGCCCAGGTCGAACGCGACATCCTCTCGGGCGCGCAGACCGGCGGCGTGACCGGCGACCGGATCGGCAAGGCTTACCGTATCGACGACGCCCGCGGACGTTACATCGAATACGCCAAGCAAAGCCTCGGTCCCACCAATCTGGACGGACTCAAGATCGTCGTCGACTGCGGGCATGGCGCCGGCTACCTGCTCGCCCCGCTGATCTTCAAGGAGCTCGGCGCCAAGGTCGTCAAGTGCGGCGTCGATCCGGACGGCGTGAACATCAACGCCGGCTGCGGCGCCATGCATCCTGAGTTCGCCGGACGGCTCGTCCGGGAACATGGCGCCGACCTCGGCGTCTCCTTCGACGGCGACGCCGACCGGGTCATCTTCACGGACGCATCCGGCGCGACCGTCTCGGGCGACCGGGTCCTCGCGCTGTGCGCCCTGGCCCTGAAGTCCGAAGGCAAGCTCGCCGGCGACATGATGGCCTGCACGGTGATGTCCAACCTCGGCCTGCATGAGGCGATGCGTCAGGCGGGCATCGGGGTCGTCACGACGGCGGTCAGCGACCGGCACGTCATCGAGGCCCTCCGCAAGGGCGGCTACTCCTTCGGCGGCGAGAATTCCGGCCACCTCATCTTCGCCGACTACGCCACGACGGGCGACGGCATCCTCAGCGCCCTGCAGGTCCTGCGTTTCATGAAGAAGCAGGGCGCGACCTTGGCCGAACTCGCGGCCGGCATGCGCGAATACCCGCAGGCCCTGGTCAACCTCAAGGTCTCCGCGCGCGTCCCGCTCGCCCAGCTGAACGCCCTGCAGGCCGAGATCCGCAAGGCCGACGCGGCGTTCGGGCAGGCCGGCCGTCACCTCATCCGCTATTCCGGCACCGAGAACAAGCTGCGCATCCTCGTCGAGCACCGGGAGCAGCAGGAAGTCGACCGCTGGAGCCAAGCCTTCCGGAAGGCCGTCGAAACCGATTTCGCCAGCCTCTGACATGCCCACCTACCACCTTCCGCCGGCGGGCGAGACTCCCGGCTGTCATCCGCTCACGCTGACCCGTTCCCTGGCTGATTTTCCCTTGGCCAACCTCGCCTTGCGCCGGCAACAGCAGGCGGCGCTCCTGGCCGCGGGCCTGACCGAGGTCGTCGGGGGCGTGGCGGACCTGGCAGTCCACCCGGCCGCATGGTTCGATCCGGCGGAGCTGGCGACCTTCGTCGCGGACGTCTCCTACGGCCAGCTGACGCAGGCCGACGGTGGTGTGCTCCTGAGCCGGGCGGCCGGCGGACGGGAACTTCGCGGGACCCGGTCCTTCCTGATCGTCCATAGCTGGGATCTCCTGCGGGCCAACGCGGAGGCCATGGTCGGGCGCAAGAACTACGCGCTGGAATCGACGGCCCACGCCTCGCTGTACGTCGACGGCCGCCTGCAGGTCGGCAAGGGCACCAAGATCCTGCCCGGCGTCGTCATCGAGGGCGACGTCATCATCGGCGACCACTGCAAGATCGGTCCGAACTGCTACCTCCGCGGCGCGACGGCCATCGGCGACAAGTGCCACGTCGGCCAGGCCGTGGAGATCAAGAATTCGATCCTCCTGCCGGGCACGAACGTCGGCCACCTCTCCTACGTCGGCGATTCCATCCTGGGCGCCGACGTGAATTTCGGCGCCGGCACGATCACTTCCAACCTCCGTCACGACGGCGGGGCGCATCGCAGCGTCGTCGAAGGCCGCCTCGTCGACACCGGTCGGCGCAAGCTCGGCGCGATCGTCGGGGACGGCGCGCACACCGGCATCCATACCTCCCTCTATCCCGGCCGGAAGCTCTGGCCCCGGACCACCACCTTGCCCGGCGCGATCGTCGACCGGGACATCCTTTCCTGATCTTATGTGCGGCATCATCGGCTACGTCGGTCATCACCCTGCGACCCCGGTGCTCCTGGGCGGCCTGCGCCGTCTCGAGTACCGCGGATATGATTCCGCCGGACTCACCCTGCAGTCACCGGACGGACTCCACACCCTGCGGGCCGTCGGCAAGGTCGCCCGGCTCGCCGACAAGGTGCGCGCCGAGTGGTCGGAGGGCCGCATCGGCGCCGGCTCATGCGGCATCGCCCACACCCGCTGGGCGACGCACGGCGCCCCGACGGAGGCCAACGCGCATCCGCATGCCGACGCCAGCGGCCGCATCCGGCTCGTGCATAACGGCATCATCGAGAACTACCGGGTCATCCGCGCGAAGCTGGAGGCCAAGGGCCACGTCTTCAGTTCCGAGACGGACACCGAGGCCCTCGTCCGGCTCGTCGGCGAATATTACAAGGGCGACCTCCGGAAGGCCGTGGGCCTGGCCCTCCGCCAGGTCGAAGGCGCCTACGGCATCGCGGTGATCTCGGCGGACGAGCCCGGCGTGCTCGTCGCGGCCCGCAAAGGCAGCCCCTTGGTCATCGGGATGGGCGAAGGCGAGTGCCTGATCGCCTCCGATCCCGCGGCCCTCGTGGCGCATACCCGGCGCGTCATCTACCTCGACGACGGCGACCTCGCGTCGATCACCGCCGATTCCGTGGACATCACCGACCTGAACCATGCGCCCATCGACCGCGACGTCGCGGAGCTCACCTTCGAGGCGGGCGCGGTGGAGAAGGGCGGACACGCCCATTTCATGCTCAAGGAGATCTACGAGCAGCCGGAATCGGTCGGCAACGCCCTGCGCGGCCGCCTCGACCTCGTGAACGGCACGGCGGTGCTTTCGGGCATGGGCGCCTCGGCGCGCGAGCTCGCGGAAGTCCAGCGCATCGTCATGGTCGGCTGCGGCACTTCCTTGCACGCCGGGATGGTCGGCGATTTCGCCTTCGAGGAACTCGCCGGACTGTCGGCGGAAGTCCAGCCGGCGGCGGAGTTCCGTTACCGCAATCCCCTGGTCGGCGGACACGACCTCGTCGTCGCCATCTCCCAGTCGGGCGAGACGGCCGACACCCTGGCCGCGGTCCGTGAGGCCAAGGAGAAGGGCGCGATGATCATGGGGCTCGTGAACGTGGTCGGCTCCGCCATCGCCCGCGAGGCCGGACGCGGAGTCTACCTCCATGCCGGTCCCGAGATCTCCGTGGCCTCCACCAAGGCGTTCACGGGGCAGGTCGCCGTCCTGCTCCTCATGGCGCTCAAGCTCGGCCGCGGCCGCCGGCTTTCGCAGGAGCGGGGCATGGCCTTGGCCGCGGAGATCGCGCGTCTCCCCGCCCTCATCGAGGCCGTCCTGGCCCAGGACGCCGCCATCGCGGAGGTCGCCGCGGGCATGTGCCGTCATGAGCACGCCTTCTTCCTCGGCCGCGGTCCGATGCATCCCGTCGCCTTGGAGGGCGCGCTCAAGCTCAAGGAGATCTCGTACGTCCACGCCGAGGGTTACCACGCCGCCGAGCTGAAGCACGGCCCCATCGCCTTGCTCACGCCGGGCTTCCCCGTCGTCGTGCTCGCCAATCGTTCGCCCGTCCTGGACAAGACCTTGGGCAACGCCGAGGAGTGCAAGGCCCGCGGCGCCCACGTGATCGCCGTCGTGACCGACGGCGGGCCCGAGGTGGCCGTCGCCGACGCCGTCATCCGGATCCCCGACTGCGATCCGCTGATCGCGACCATCCCGGCCGCCGTCGCGTTGCAGCTGCTGGCCTACCACGTCGCCCGTCTGCGGGACTGCCCGATCGACCAGCCGCGCAACCTGGCCAAGTCGGTCACGGTCGAGTAGGCGTTTACCCCTAGGAATGGACCTCAGGCCGCCGGCGTTGCCGGTCGCGCCCGGGCGGCCCTTGCTGGGGGCGCCATGAATGCGCCAGCCAAGAAGAAATGCCGATGCTGCCGGCGGACGCGTCCGTTGGAGCAGTTCCATCGTCTCACGGGAGTCCTCGCCATCCATCCTTTCTGCCGGCCCTGCCTGACCGCGGCCGTCCGGCGGCGGGGGGCGACGCGCGGGGCTCGCCGCGCGCTGACGACCCGTTGCTGCGCCCAATGCGGCCAGGATCTGCCCTTGCAGATGTTCCACTGGCTGCGGGCCTCCGGCAGTTACCACAGCTATTGCCGGCCTTGCCATGCGGCCTACATGGCCGAGCGTTACCGACGCAGCCAAAGGAACGACCGGAAGTGACTTCCGGTCGCTCGACTCCCGCTGGTGGCTGGACGGGGACTTGAACCCCGAACCAATTGATTAAGAGTCAACTGCTCTACCATTGAGCTATCCAGCCGGACAGCGGGATGGGAATGAGTGCAAGTCGGGGCGAAGATTTCAAGAGCAAACGCACAGAAAACAGCAAGGGGGCGCCGGGACGGCGGACGGGGCGTTCGGAGTGGCCAGACCGGGACTCGAACCCGGAACCAATTGATTAAAAGTCAACTGCTCTACCATTGAGCTATCTGGCCAGCCGAACAGCCGGATTACGACAGGCTCCCGCCGAAGCGTAAAGAAAAATTGAGGCTCAGCGGTGGCCGCGCTGGCGGACCGCCTCGAAGAGGCAGACCCCGGCGGATACGGATACGTTGAGGCAGGGCACCTGGCCCAGCATCGGGATCCGCAGCAGGAAGTCGCAGGTCTCCGCGGTCAGGTGGCGGATGCCGTCGCCTTCGGCGCCCAGCACGATGGCCAGCGGCCCCGTGAGCTTGGCGTCATAGAGGGACTGGCTCGCCTTGTGGTCGGAGGTGCCCGCCAGCCAGACTCCGGCGTCCTTCAGCTTCACGAGGGCGTTGCGCAGGTTGTTGGCCTGGACGATGGGCATCGTCTCGGCGGCGCCGACGGCGACCTTGCGGACCGTGTCGGTGACGGGGGCGGAATTCTTCCGGGTGATGATGACGAAGGCGCAGCCCGCGCAGTCGGCGTTACGCAGGCAGGCGCCGAGGTTATGCGGATCCTGGACGCCGTCGAGGACGAGCACCAACGGATCCTTGCGGCCTTTCAGCAGGGCGGGGATGTCGGCCTCGTCGTACAGGCGGACCGGCTTGTGCAGGTCGGCGTGACGCGGGGCGCGGTCGTTGCTGCGGGCCATCGTCGCTTACTTGCGGGCCAGTCGGCCTTGGGCGTGGAGCGCCTCGGCGATCTGCACCGCGTTGAGCGCGGCGCCTTTCCAGAGCTGGTCGCCGGAGACCCACAGGGAGATGCCGTTGTCGAAGAGGGTGTCCTTGCGCAGTCGGCCGACGCCGCACTTCTCCTTGCCGGCATAGTCGAGCGGCATCGGATACTTCTTCTGGGCGGGGTCGTCGCAGAGTTCGGCGCCGGGGAAGGCGCTGATGGCGCGGCGGGCGACGGCGAGGTCGACCGGGCGTTCGAAGTCGGCGCTGACGGCGATCGAGTGGGCGCGGAAGACGGGGACGCGCACGCACGTGGTGGTCACCTTGAGACCCGGCAGGTCCATGATCTTGCGACCCTCGTTCAGCATCTTCATCTCTTCCTTGGTGTAGCCGTCCTCCAGGAACGAATCGACCTGGGGGATCAGGTTGAAGTTGATGGTGTGCGGGTAGACCTTCGGGGCGAGCGTCTCGCCCTTGGCCCAGGCGCGCGCCTGCGCGTCGAGCTCACGCATCGCTTCGGCGCCGGTGCCCGACACGGCCTGATAGGTCGAGGCGAAGAAGCGTTTCAGGCCGAACGCCTGGTGCAGCGGGTAGAGGCCCATCAAGGCGATGGCCGTCGAACAGTTGGGGTTGGCGATGATGCCTTTGTGGTTCGCCAGGTGGTGGGCGTTGATCTCGGGGACGACCAAGGGGACGTCGGCCATCATCCGGAAAGCGGAGCTGTTATCGATGACGAGGCAGCCGCGCTTGACGGCTTCCGGGGCCAGGGCGAGGGAGATGGAACCTCCGGCGCTGAAAACGGCGAAGTCCAGACCTTCGAAGGCTTCGGGCTTGGCTTCCTGGACGGTCCATTCCTTGCCGCCGTAGGTGATCTTGGAGCCGGCCGAACGGGCCGAAGCCAAGGGGCGGAGTTCGGCCACGGGGAAGTTCCGCTTGGCCATGAGCGCCAGCAGTTCTTGACCGACCGCGCCTGTCACGCCCACGATGCCGATGCGATATGCCATGTTCTGAGTACGAGTTAGGTTTGAAAAGGGAGTTGGGCGAACGCCTGCAAAGGCTGGGTCAGCCCGTTGCGGAACATTGCATCGTTGTGTCGATTGACCAGCAAAAACTATGGTTTTTCCGAGCCGATGAGGTCCAGCGCTATACGGTCAGCACCGCCCGGGCCGGCCGTGGATGCGTCCAGGACTCGTTGCAGACGCCCGATGGCCTGCACCGGATCTGTGAAAAAGTAGGGGCGGAGGCCCCGGCCGGAATGGTCTTCAAGGCGCGTCAACCGACGGGGGTGCTGGCCGCCGACTGGCCGCAGCCCGAAGACAACCTGATCACCTCGCGGATCCTTTGGCTGGATGGTCTCGAGCCGGGGCACAACCAAGGCTTGGACGCCCAGGGGAGAGTCGTCGATACCCGTCGCCGTTTCGTCTACCTGCACGGCACGAACCAGCGGGCCCAGCTGGGACGGCCCAACAGCCATGGCTGCGTCCTGCTCTCGGATGAGGACGTCATCCGACTATTCGCGCAGGTCCCGGTCGGTACGCCGGTCCTGATCCGCGACTAACGCGCTTCGGGCGCGGCGGCTTCGGTCTTGAGGCCGACCGACGCGGCCCACGCTTCGAGCATCGCCTTGGCCACCGGGCCGGCCGTCTTGCCGCCCCAGGTGTTCGTGTCGAGCTGGCCCTCCACCAGCACCGCGAAGGCCACCGTCTGCTTGGCCGACGGTGCGTAGCCGATCATCCAGCCGAGGTGGGCTTTCTGGCCTTTCAGGAAATATTCGGCCGTGCCGGTCTTGCCCGCATAGGTCAGTCCCGGGATGCGGGCGCTCCGCGCCGTGCCTTCCTCGACGCAACGCACCATGCCGTCGCGCAAGGCGGCCAGCTGGTCGCGGTTGAGGCCGATCGGCTCGGAGCCGCGGTGCCGGCCGTCGCGGCTGACGTCGTGGATGATGGAAGGGACCGTACGCGTCTCGCCCCGGGCCAGCGAAGCGGCGACGCACGCCATGTGCAGGGGCGTGGTCAGGAGGTAGCCCTGGCCGATCGAGAAGTTGGCGGTGTCGCCGTCCTGCCAGGGGCCGGCCTTGATGCGCAGCTTGTAATCGCGGTCCGGCACCACGAGGCCGCGCGTGGTGACGAACGGCAGCTCCGTGAGGGGCTGCCCGTCGCCGTCCGCATGCGAAGGATTGTAGAGCAGGGGCGCGTCGAGCCCGAAGCGACGGGACTCCGCGGCCAACGCGTCGACGCCGACCCGCAGGCCGACCTGGTAGTTCCAGACGTTGCAGGACACCGCCAGCATCTTGTCGAGGTTGACCTCGCCGTAGCCCACGGGTTCGTGCTCGGGGAAGTCCCGGTCGCCGACGCGGAAAGAAGGTCCGCATTCGAGGACGTCGTCCCAGTCCACGACCTTCCGGCGCATACCGGCGATCGCGGTGATGACTTTGAAAGTCGAGCCGGGCGGATAGAGTCCTTGCGTGCAGCGGTTCAGCCAGGCGCCCCTCCGGTCGACCTCGTCGTAGTCCGCCTGACTGATGCGTCCCGCCAGCCGGTTGGGGTCGAACGTGGGCTGGCTGGCCATGGCCAGGATCTCCCCGGTCCGGGCGTCGAGCATCACCGCCGCGGCCGGCAGGAGTTCGCCCTTCGAGTCCTTGATCTGCGCCAGGGCCCGTTCCGTGGCCGCCTGGATCTGGTAGTCGAGCGAGAGCGTGACGTGGCTGCCTTGTTCGGGTTCGCTGGCCTTCAGCCGGGTCTGGTTGTAGCCCGAGGAGGTCTTGGTCCACAGCTCCCAGCCGCTCAGGCCTTTGAGGATGTTGTCGTAGGAGAGTTCGACGCCGGCGGCGCCCGTCTTGCCGGTGTAACGGAGTTTCTGCATGCTCGCGCTGCGGATCTCGGCGAGGTCCTCGACGTTGGGAGGCAGTTCGTCGGTGTCGCGGACGTAGCCGATCACATGCGCCGCCAGCGGTCCGTGCGGGTAGGACCGGATGGTCTCCGATTCGAGCCGGATCGGCCCTTCCACCGGGAACTGCTCGATGAAACGCGCCACCGCGCGGTCGCCTTCCTCGGGCGGGGCGCTGCCGTCGGCCGCCGGGAACGCGAGGTCGACGATGAGGGGGAAGGGCAGCGCGCGCCGCTCGCGGAGGTGCCGGCGTAATTCCTCGATGTTGACGCGGCGTTCGCCCGAGGCGGCGAGGTCCGCGGGGCGGACGAGGTTCGGCCGCCGCCGGGAGGTGTTCTCCGTCTGGTCGATGACGAACCAGACCTTGTCGAGCCAGCGCTGCAGCACGTTGACCCGCGCGAGTTCCATGATCCGCTCGGAGTCGACCTGCTGGGCCTGCCGGGCGCGTTCCGCCGCGAGCAGCCGGAGGTATTCGGCGCGAAACTCCTTCTGCAGCGCGGCCAGGTCCGCCTTGACGCCCCAGCGCGCGCGGTTGTCCACCAGGATGAACCCGTTGCGATCGTAGATCCGTCCGCGGGCGGGCGGGCGCAGGACGATCCGTCGGCTCTGGCTCTCGGACTGTTCCTTGAGGTCGTTGGATTGGATCAGCTGGCGGTAGGCGAGGCCGGCGATCACATACGCGAAGCCGAGGGCGAAGACGAAGAAGACGCCGTAAAGCCGGAGCCGGTCCACCGGAGTCGACGGGAGCACCCTCTGGTCGGCGCGTTCGATCATGGCTGGTCGGCGGCGGGCGCCACGCCCAGCCGGTCCATCACGGCGTGCTGGGTCGCCGCCACGGGAGCCAGCGCCAGGAAGCCGAGCAGGAGCGCGCAGCCGAACTGGGTGAAGGCGTGTCCGTTGAGTTCGCCGGCCGGACCGGGCGTGACGAAGGCGACGCCCGCCAGCCAGCAGAGGCAGGCCGCGCCGTTGACGATCGCCGCCGCCTGGAGGGCGCGCGGCACGGAACGGAGGAGCGGCCGGTTCGAAGAGAGGAAGATCGCCGCGGCGACGAGCGCAAGGGCGAGCAGGCCGTCGGGGATGGGCCGACGTGCTTCGAAGAGGAACCCCGTCGCCGCCGCGAACAGGACGCACTGCCAGCGGGGGAGCCGCTGGCACGGGGCGATCAGGCAGGCGCCGGTGATGAAGCAGAGCAACGCGGAGGGGGCGAGCAGGTCGCTGAGGAGGTCCGCGCCGAGCAGCCACGGATAGGTGGCGAGCAGGATGATGAGCCAGGCCCAGCCCATGCTACTGGAAGTCTTCCGCCTGCATCAGCGCTTCGCCCGGCGTCTGGCGCAAGGGGACCAGGACCGAGACTTCCTGCAGGTTGTAGAGGTCGCGCGAGGGCACGAGCAGGCTTTCCTTGAAATTGCCGACCTGCGTGGCGTAGGCGGCGCCGTCGAGATAGCCCAGCAGGAGGCGGCTGGGGAAGACGCCGCCCATGCCGGTGGTGTAGACCCGCGTGGGCTGCCCGGCGGCGAGGAGGTAGTCCTGCGGGATGACGCTCACGCGGGCTCGCGCGGAGTCGAGCGAGTCGGCGGCGACGCCGTTGACCAGCACGATGCGGTTCTGTTCGTCGCCCTCGAGGTAGGCCGTGCAGCGGAAGCCGGGGCTCGTGACGAGGTCGACCTCGCTCGTCGACAGGTGCACGGCGGTCACGCGGCCGACCACCGTGTCGCCGAAGACGACCGGCGCGCCCGGCCGGATGCCGTCGGCCCGGCCTTTGCGGATGACGATCCGCCGCCACCAGGTCGAGCTGTCGCGCGCGGCCACGCGGGCGACGACCGACAGGTATTCCGCGGGGGCGTTGTAACGGGTGATCTCCCGCAGGCGCGTGTTCTCGCGGCGGACGTCGTCGTACATGCGGAGCTTCAGTTCGAGCGCCGCGTTGATGCGCGCGAGGTCACGGCCGGCGGCCAGCATCTCGTCGGCGCTCCGGCTGCGCTTCTCCCAGAAGGTGGCGAGATCGCGGGACTTGCCCAGCAGATGGAGCGCCGGCGCCTGGAATTCCGTGAAGGCTTCGCGGTTCAGCCGGCGCAGGGCGCTCGGGGCCAGGACCCAGGCGACGACGAAGACCGCCAGGGCGACGTAGGAGGCGCGGGCGCCTTGACGATTGGAATCCATGGCGGGATGTCCCGCGGCGCGGCTCAGTCGCGGCCGCTCCAGCGGGAGGAGTTGGCGAGGATCTTGCCGGTGCCGTTGACCACGGCGCAGAGGGGGTCTTCGGCGACGAACACGGGCAGGCCGGTCGCCTCGGAGATCGCGCGGTCGATCTTGCGGATCAGCGAGCCGCCGCCGGCGAGGACGATGCCGCGGTCGACGAGGTCGGAGGAAAGTTCGGGCGGGATGCGCTCCAGGGAGCCTTTGACGGCCTCGATGATCTGGTTGATGTTGTCGGCCATCGCCTCGCGGACCTCCTGGGAGGTCAGGTGGAGCTGGCGGGGCAGGCCGGTGACGTTGTCGCGGCCCTTCACCTCGAAGGTGAGTTCCTGCTCGAGGGCGTAGGCGGAGCCGATCTTGATCTTGATCTCTTCCGCGGTGCGTTCGCCGATGATCAGGTTGTACGAGTTGCGGATGTACTTGATGATCGACATGTCGAACTCGTCGCCGCCGACGCGGATGGAGCGGGCGTGGACGATGCCGCCCAGGGAGAGCACGGCGACTTCCGTGGTGCCGCCGCCGATGTCGACGATCATCGAGCCGGTGGGCTCTTCGACGGGCAGGCCGACGCCGATGGCGGAGGCGACCGGCTCGGGGATCGTGATCACGTCGTCGGCGCCGGCGCGGTAGGCGGAGTCCATGACCGCGCGACGTTCGACGGCGGTGATGCCGTAGGGGACCGCGACGACCACGGTGAGGTTGGTGAAGAGCGACTTCCGGGCCACCTTGCCGATGAAGTAGCGCAGCATGTGCTCGCTGATCTCGAAGTCGGCGATGACGCCGTCCTTCATCGGGCGCAGGGCCTGGATGTCGCCCGGGGTGCGGCCGAGCATCATGCGCGCCTCGTTGCCGACCGCGATGGGCTTGCGCGTGCTCGTGCGGATGGCGACGACGCTGGGCTCGCGCAGGACGACCCCGCGGTCCTTCAGGAACACGAGGGTGTTGGCGGTACCGAGGTCGATGCCGATGGCTTGGTTGAATAGCCCGGGGAAGCGCTTGAACATCAGGGTCGTGTGGTTTCCCTTATCAACAGTTTATTCACAGCTGAGTCAAAAGGAAACTTCGGCCTCCGCGCGGAGCCGAAGCATCATAAGATTCATCCAGACAGCGACATAGGCCCGCGTATCCGACGCAGGCTCGCCGGGCCTCGGCCGGCGGCGAGGTCGGCTCACTTCAGCGCCAGCCAGCCGAGGATCGCCGCGCCCAGCGCCAGGCGATACCAGGCGAACGCGCCGAGTCCCCGTCGGGAGACGTAGCCGACGAGCCACTTCACGGAGACGAAGGCGGTCGCCGCCGCCACGAGCAGGCCGAGTCCGGCCGGACCGGACGGATAGACCTGCCCGAGCGCCGGACCCAGCGACCACATCTTATAGACCGAGGCGGCGGAAAGGGTGAGCAGGCCGACCAGGAAGGAGAATTCGGTGGCGGCGGCGTGCGAGAGCCCCGCCAGCCGTCCGCCGAGGATCGTGGCGAGCGACCGGCTGGTCCCCGGGATCAGCGCGCAGCATTGGCAGAGACCGACCGTCAGCGCCGGTCGCCAGCCGATCGCGGCGACTTCGTCGGACGCCGCCGCTGACTTCTTCGGGAGCCACTGTTCCGCGACCAGGATGACGAGTCCGCCGACCACCAGGGCGGCGGCGACGACCTCGACCGAGAACAGGTAGGCGGTGATGGCGTCCTTGAAGAGGAAGCCGAGCAGGGCGGCGGGAAGGAAGGCGACCACGATCGCCGTGCACAGGGCGACGGCCCGGCGATCGCGGCGGCAGAGGCCGAGCGCGAGGCCGCGGAGTCTTTCGAAGAACGCCACGAGGACGGCCAGGATGGCGCCGAGCTGGATGATGACGATGTAATCGTCGGCGACGCGTTCCAAGGTGACCGGCCGGCCTTTGCGGTCGGTCGTCCCGGTCACCGTGACATGCGGATCGTCGGCGACTCCCAGCAGGCGGTTGCTGATGATCATGTGGCCGGTCGAGCTGACGGGCAGGTATTCCGTCACTCCTTCGACGACGCCCGTGACGAGCGCGCGTCCGTAGGTGAATTCGGCGCGGACTTCCTCGGCCGTCCGCGTTTCGCCGGCCGCCAAGGAGGGCAGGGCGGCGAGCAAGGCCCAACCGAGGACGAGACGAAGCATGGCGGAGGCGTAGACGGCCGTCGTCGGATGGGCAAGGAAAGCCTTAAAAGTCCTTGTCGCTTGCCCTCGGGAGAGGTTCTCCCTTTATGCAGACATCCACACCATGTCGGCCTCCAGCCTCATCCCGACCAGCGAACCTCGCTTCCGCGTGCCTGACTCCCGCGGCCGCTTCGGTCAGTTCGGCGGGATGTACGTCCCCGAGACGCTGATGACGCCGCTCCTGGACCTCACCAAGGCTTACGACGAAGCGCGTCGCGATCCGGTCTTCCAACAGCAATACGCCGACATGCTCCGGGAGTATGCCGGCCGCCCGACCGGACTCTACCATGCCGAATCGCTGACGAAGCACGTCGGCGGAGCCCGCATCTACCTGAAGCGCGAGGACATGCTCCACACCGGGGCGCACAAGATCAACAACGTGATCGGTCAGGCCCTCCTGGCGGTCCGGATGGGGAAGAAGCGGATCATCGCGGAGACGGGCGCCGGCCAGCATGGCACCGCCACCGCCGCCGTCTGCGCGCGCTTCGGCCTCAAGTGCGTCATCTACATGGGCGCGACCGACATGGAGCGCCAGGCCCTCAACGTCTATCGCATGCGGCTGATGGGCGCCGAGGTCCGCGGGGTCGAGGCGGGTCAGCGCACCTTGAAGGAGGCGGTCAACGAGGCCATGCGAGACTGGGTGACCAACGTGCGCGAGACGCACTACATCCTCGGGACGGCCTACGGCTCCCATCCGTACCCGATGATGGTCCGCGATTTCCATCGCATCATCTCCGTCGAATCGAAGCAGCAGATCCTCCGCGCGGAGGGTCGTCTCCCCGACGCGATCGTGGCCTGCGTCGGCGGCGGATCTAACGCCATCGGAGCCTTCTTCGAGTTCCTCGACGAGCCCGGCGTCCGGCTGATCGGCGTCGAGGCCGGCGGCCGCGGCATCACCCGCGGCGAACACGCCGCCCGCTTCGCCGGGGGCCGTCTGGGCGTCCTGCAGGGCTGCATGACCAACATCCTCATGGACGGCGAAGGCCAGATCGAGGGCACCCACTCGGTCTCCGCCGGCCTGGATTACGCCGCGGTGGGTCCCGAGCACGCCTATTATCGCGAGAAGGGCCGCCTGGAGTTCGCCTACGCCACGGACGACGAATGCCTCGAGGCCTTCAAGCTGCTTTCCTGCCGTGAGGGCATCATCCCGGCCTTGGAGTCGAGCCATGCGATCGCGCACGGCATCAAGCTCGCCGCCTCGCTCCCGAAGGAGCAGGTCGTGATCATCAATCTTTCGGGCCGCGGCGACAAGGACGTGTGGAGCGCGGCCCGCGCGATGGGCACCGAGATCAAGCTCTGACCATGGCGGCGTCCTCGATGACGGGCTTCGGACGGGCCGAGATCGATCTGCCCGGCGTCCGGCTTTCGGTCGAGATCGCCTCGGTGAACCAGAAGAACTTGCAGGTCTCGGTCTTCGGGCCCGACGCCTGGCCGGCCCTCGAGTCGGCCGCATCCGCTTGGATCCGCGCCAGGCTCCAGCGCGGCAAAGTCACCGCCCGCGTGACCCTGGCGGCGGCCTCCTCGGCTCACCGCCAATGGGATCACGAAGCCGTCACGCAGGGTCTCGACGAACTCGCCAAGCTCGCTGAGCGGTGCGGACTCAAGCTGCAGGCGGACGGCGAACTCCTGCTCCGCCTCGCCGAGGGCAGCCGACGGACCTCGGTGGTCCTGCCGGAGCTGGCCGAAGCCGAGCCCGTCGTGCGCGCCGCCTTCGAGGAAGCCCTGCGTAACCTCATCGTGATGCGCCAGGCCGAGGGCAGGGCGCTGGCGCAGGACCTCGCCGCGAGGCTGGCGAAGATGACCGACATGGTCGCGGGCATGGAGCGGGCCGAGCAGCACGCGCCGGTCCGTCATCGTGACGCGATGCTCAAGCGGCTGAAAGAGGCCGGCCTTGCCTTGGACGTCACGGACGAGAGGGTGCTCAAGGAGCTCGCGTTGTTCGCCGATCGCGCGGACATCACCGAGGAACTTGTCCGGTTGCGGAGCCATCTTTCCCAGTTCTCCGCCGAACTCGCCCTGCCTAATTCTGGGCGGAAGCTCGATTTCCTCATCCAGGAACTCCTGCGGGAAGTGAACACCATCGGGAGCAAGGCGGCGGAAATCGCCACGACCAAGCTGGTTTTAGAGGCCAAAACCGAGATCGAGCGCATCCGGGAGCAGGTCCAGAACTTGGAGTAAGGTTTTTCGGGTGCGGTATTGCCACGACCGCTTTCCCATGCCTTTGTCCATCAACACTTACGCAACGTCATGTCCAACAACCTCACCAAGCGCGACATCGTCCTGAAGATTTTCACGGATAAGGGCTACCCCCAGAAGCACATCCGTGATTCGGTCCAGATGACCCTTGATGCCATCAGCGAGGCGTTGCTGGCAGGGCGCGACGTCGAGCTCCGCAACTTCGGCGTCTTCCAGGTCCAGGTCCGCAAGAGCCGCATCGGCCGCAACCCCAACCGCCCCGAGACCGATGTCGTGATCCCGAAGCGCGCCGTCATCAAGTTCAAGGCCGGCAAGGAGCTGAAAGCCAAGCTGAAGTCCTACGACGTCGAGAAGCCTGCCCAGTAATTTCGCTCCGCGATGTCCGACATTCGAACGCTCCCCGGTTTCCGGGAGTTCTATCCCGAAGACCGTGCCGTCCTCGGCCACGTCATGGACGTCTGGCGGCGCGCCTGCCGTCGTTACGGTTTCCGCGAATGGGAATCGCCCGTGCTCGAGCCGCTCGAACTCTTCACCGAGAAGTCCGGCGAAGAGATCGTCCGGCAGCTGTTCAATTTCGAAGACAAAGGCGGCCGCAAGGTCAGCCTCCGGCCCGAGATGACGCCTTCGCTCGCCCGCATGGTCGGGGCCAAGGCCAACGGCATGCCCAAGCCCATCCGTTGGTTCGCGATCGGCGAGAACTACCGTTATGAGAAACCCCAGAAGGGCCGGCTCCGCGCCTTCTACCAGCTCAACGCCGATTTGCTCGGCGAAGCCGGCCCCGCGGCGGACGCCGAGATCATCGCGCTGTGCGCCGACTGCCTCCTGGGCTTCGGCCTGACGCAGCAGGATTTCCGCATCCGCGTGTCCGACCGCACGCTCTGGTTCCGGTACCTCGGCAGCCTCGGCGTGCCCGAGGCCCAGGCCGGCGCCGTGCTGGGCGTGGTCGACAAGCTCGAACGGGGTTCGCCGAAAGACCTGCTCGACGCCATGACCGCGGCGCTCGCCGGCACCTCGGTCGATCCCGTCCGCGCGCTCGAGGCCTCCCGCGCCTTCGCCAACACGAAGTCCTTGGCCGACCTCGAGAAACTCGCGGCCGGCGACGCGGCCATGACCGCCCGTCTCGCCGAATGGAAGCAGCTGCTGGGCACGCTCGCCGCGATGGGCTTCGCCGAATGCGTGGCCATCGACCTCACCATCGTCCGAGGACTCGCTTACTACACCGGCTTCGTCTTCGAGGCCTTCGAGACGGGCGGCGAAGCCCGCGCGCTCGCCGGCGGGGGCCGCTACGACGCCTTGGTCAAGAAGCTCGGCGGCCCGGATCTGCCGGCGGTCGGTTTCGGCATGGGCGACGTGACCCTGCGCGACCTCCTCGAACTCAAGCAGCTCATCCCGGCCTACGCCGACGGACCTGATTTCTATGTCATGATCCTCGGTGAGGACGCTCGCGAGGCGGCGCTCCAGGATCTCGCGAACCTCCGGCGCGCCGGCTTCCGCGTGGAATACAACCTCAAGGACGGCAAGTTCCCCAAGCTCATCCAGGCCGCCGAAGTCGCGGGCGCCAAGTACGCGCTCGTGTACGGAGGCGCCGAAATCGCCAAGGGCGTCGCCAAGGTGCGCAGCCTGGCCGACCGCGCCGAGGCTGAAGTCCCGCGTTCGGACCTCGTGCCCGCGCTCCGGGCGGTGCTGGAAGAAGGCATGCGCGCCATCCAGCCCTGAGCGCATGAGCGAACCGACGCGCCAGTACCAGGCCATGGCGAAGACCGCCTCCTGGACGATGGTCTCGCGCGTCCTCGGCCTGTTTCGCGACCAGCTCACCACCGCGGTCTTCGGCGCATCCGCCATCGGCTCGGCCTTCGTCTTCGCCTTCCAGATCCCCAATCTGTTCCGCCGGTTGCTCGGCGAAGGCGCGTTGACGGCGGCCGTCGTCCCGGTGCTGGCCGAGAAGTCCGTGCGCCACGGCCGGCCCGCCGCCTTGGGTTTCCTCAATTTCGTCCTGCGCAAGGTCTTCCCATGGATGCTCGGCCTGACCTTGCTGGGCATCGGCGCGGCGCTGCTTTGGGCGCTCGTCTGGCCGGCGGACGGCGCGGCGGCGACGCTCACCGCGCTCTGCATGCCTTACATGCCGCTCATCTGCGTCGCGGCCTTGTTCACGTCGGCGGTCAATCTCAGCGGACGCTTCGGCCTGGCCGAGATCGCTTCGGGCGTCCTCAACCTCTGCATGATCGTGGCGCTCGGCCTCTTCGGCGAGGCCTTCGGATCGACGGACCTGGAGAAGGCCGTCTGGCTTTGCCTCGGCGCGCTCCTGGGCGGCTGCTTCCAATTGCTGATTCCGCTATGGGGGCTGCGACGGGAGGGCTGGCGCCCGGACCTGCTCCATGCCGACGAGGCCGCCTGGAAGACGCTCAGCCTGACCTTCCTGCCCGCGGCGCTGGGCGCCGGGGTCCAGCAGGTCAACGTGCTCGTCTCGCGCTGGCTGGCTTACAACGTGAGCGATTCCGGCCTGATGTATTATTACATCGCCAACCGGATCGTCGAACTGCCCATCGGCCTGTTCTCCGCTTCGGTCGCCGTGGTCATCTTCCCGGCCTTGGCGACCGCCTACGCCGCCCGCGACGTCCCGGCGTTGGCGCAGAATTACGGACGCGGCATGCGGCTGGTCCTCGCCATCAACGTCGGCGCGGCCTTCGGCCTCGTGGCCTTGGCCGTCCCCATCGTCCAGCTGCTTTTCCAGTACGGACGATTCACCGAAGGCAATTGCCTGGCGACCAGCCGGCTGCTGGTCCTTTTCGCCGTCGCCATGCCGTTCTACGCGATGATCTCGATCGTCACGCGCGCGCTCAACGTCGCCGGCCGCACCAAGCAGACCTTGGTCGCGGCCATCCATGCCCTGGTCGTGAACGCCGTCGGTTCGTTCGCCGCCGTCTGGATGGGATACGGCGTGGAAGGCCTCGCCGTCGCCAACGCCGTCTCGACGATCTGGCAGTACCTCGTGCTCCGTCATCATCTCAAGAGACACGCTCCGGAGTTCCTCGCCGAGAGCCTCCTCAAGCCCGTGCTCCAGGTCCTGATCGGGTCGCTCCTGCTAGCCTTCATCACGTTCAAAGCCTACAGTTTCCTGCACGGCGTCCTCACCGGGCATCTCGGTGAAAAGCCCAACCTCATCCTGTCGATGGGCGTAGCCGGTCTCGCGGGCATGGTCGTGTACGCCTTGTTCCTCGATAAGCTCGGCTATCCTGAGCGAGACCTGCTGCGCGGCTACGCGAACAAGGTCCTGCGCTTCGTCGGGGTCCAGCTCAAGGCCTGATGGCTTCGCCGCCGGCCGTCGTCTCAGGATAACGCCGGAGCAGGGCCTCGAGCAAGGCCACCGTCTCGCGGTCGATGCAGCCGTCGACCTTGCCGGGGCGGAAGTGCCGTTGGAAAGCCTCGACGCCATGCTTCAGGCCGGGTTCGCCGGCTTCGAGCACGTAGCCGTAGGCTTTCAGCATCGAACGGAAGCGTTCGGGCGACAGGTCGAGTTCGCGGCCTAGGTTCATGCGGACGTCGTAGGCGAGCGGCCAGGCGCCGACGCCCAGCGAAGCCAGCTTGGACCAAGGGAACTTCGAGCCCGGATCGATTTTGCGACCCACGGAGATGTCCGAATGTCCGACGACGTTCCAGGGACGCAGGTCATGCCGGCGGATGATTTCCGAGCATAAGGCGAAAAGCACCTCGGCCTGCGCTTCGGAATAGCCGTAGACGTTGCCGTCGAAGTTGATGACTTCGATGCCGATGGAGTGCTGGTTCAGCCCGACGAGACGTCCCCAGGCGCTCTTGCCGGCGTGATAAGCCGCCATCGTCTCCGGCACCATGCGGATCACGCGCGGCTTCGGCTCGTCCGTGACCACGTAGTGGATGCCCACCTTATGCTTGGGGTCCTTGCCTTGGAGCTTGTCCAAGGAGGAGGGAAGGGAGCCGGCGGTATGGTGAAGCACAAGGAGCGTGACCGGGTGCTTGCGCGGTTCGGATCCCAGTGAACCGGGTCCGTCCTCGATCCGGAGTCCGGTGAACTCGGGGCCGCGGACCGGCGCAGCTTCCTTGAGTTCAGGAGCGGACGCGCAGCCGCCCAGGAAAAGCGTCAGGCAAAGCGCCGAGTAATATGAGCGATGAAATGGTCGCATCCGGGGTGATGCCAACATGTGCAATTCCCAGATCTCCCCAAGGAAATAGGGATAAAACACGTTTCATCCAATGAATACGGCTTAATATCTAATTAGACATAATGTATATTGTGCGAAATAAGGATATGCGGGCATACGGATATGATGGTTTGAATTGGGTTATTGATTGCTCGATTGAGTTCGCTCATATCGGAGGCACCACTTTGGGTTATCCTACCTCTTTATGAAAGTAGCACGTCACATCATCGAAGCCCGGCGGGAAGCCATCGCCAAACTCCTTTCGAAAGTCGGTTACGTCCCGGTCCTGGAAATCTGCAAGCAGTTCAACGTGTCGGAGGCCACGGCGCGACGCGACCTCACCGAGCTCGAGAACCAGCGACGCATCACGCGGACCCACGGCGGCGCCTTGTCCGACTTCAACCGCAACTACCCGCCGCTCGACGACCGTAAGATCGAGGACGCCGAAGCCAAGCGTCGCATCGGCGAACTCGCCGCTTCCCGGGTCAAGCCCGGCATGACCGTCTATCTGGATTCCGGTTCCACGATCTTCTTCGCCGCCGAGTCCATCGCCGCCGCCGGCGTCCCCGACCTGCAGATCGTCACCACCTGTCTGCCCACCGCCCAGCTGATCTCGTCCCTGCCCGGCGTCGAAGTCTACATCCCGGGCGGCTTGTTCCTGACCCGTCACGCCATGGTCGCCGGAGATCGCACGCTCGAGGAAGTCGCCCGCTGGAATTTCGACGTGGCCCTGCTCGGCGCCGAAGGCATCGACGAGAACGGCCTCTGGAACTCGCAGCGCGACATCTCCCACCAGCAGCGCGAGGTCATCCGCCGCAGCGACGAAGTCCTGATCTGCATGAACAAGGTCAAGCTCGGCCGCGGCGGCCCCTGCGCCGTGACGCGCGACGTGAGCACCCTTTTCCTGGTGACGGACGCCGACGCCGACGACGTCGTGCGGGCCAAGGTGAAGCTCCTGCCGGAACGCGTGCTGACCGCGCGCTGAGCCCCTGATCACGCAGGCATGTCCGCCTCAGCCGCCCATTCCTTCTCCGGATCGCCCTGCCGGGGGCCCGTCGACCGTCCCGAGGACCTGCGTCCACGGCAGAAGATGCTGGGCATCTGACGGTTTTTCTCCTCTTTAATACCCTCCCCTTCATACGCCCATGTCCAATTACCTCGCCATCGACCTCGGCGCCGAATCCGGTCGCGTCATCTTCGGCCAGCTCAAGGCCGGCAAGTTCACGATGAAGGAGGTGCACCGTTTCTCGAACGGCGCCATCACCGCCAACGGCACCCTGCGCTGGGACATCATCCGCATCTTCCGGGAGATCCGCATCGGCCTGGCCAAGGGTGCGAAACTCGGCCCCATCAAGTCGGTCGCCTGCGACTCCTGGGGCGTCGACTACGTGCTGCTCAAGGGCGACGGACCCTTGCTGTCGCTGCCGTTCACCTATCGCGACGACCGCAGCTTCAAGGCCTACGAGTCGGCCATGCGGCGGTTCTCCCAGAAGGAGATCTTCGAGGGCACCGGCATCGCTTCCATTTCGATCAACACCCTCTACCAGCTCTTCCATGACGCCGAGCACCGCCCCGAGATGCTGGCGTTCGCCGACAAGTTCCTGCTGATCGGCGATTACATCACGTGGCTCCTCACCGGCAAGGCGCGTGCCGAGGAGACCTTGGTCTCGGGCAGCCAATGCTGGGACACGCGTAAGCGCGACTGGGCCTGGCCCATCCTCAAGAAGCTCGGCATCCCGAAGCACATCTTCCCCAAGCCCGTCGCCCCTGGCGTCAAGCTCGGCAAGCTGCGGCCTTATCTGGCCGCCGAGACCGGCCTGAACAAGACCGAGGTCGTGACCACGTGCGCGCATGACACCGCGGCCGCGGTCGCCGCGGTGCCCGCCACCCAGGGCGACGACTGGGCCTACCTCTCTTCGGGCACCTGGTCGCTGCTCGGCGTCGAACTGCCCCGCCCGCTCGTCAATGAGACGGTGCGCAAGGCCAAGTACACCAACGAAGTCGGCTTCGGCGGCACCACCCGCTTCCTGAAGAACCTCGTCGGCCTCTGGGTCCTGCAGGAGTGCCGGCGCGAGTGGCTCGAGAAAGGCGAGGTGTCCGACTACGGCGAGATCGTCAAGCTGGCCCTCAAGGCCCCGTCTTTGCGTTCGTTCATCCGGCCCGACGACGTCCGCTTCGCCAAGCGCGTCGACATGGTCGCGAAGATCCAGGCCTTCTGCCGCGAGACCAAGCAGCCCGTGCCCAAGACCCACGGCGAGATCGCCCGTTGCGTGCTGGAATCGCTCGCGTTGCTCTACCGCTTCGAGATGGACGGCATGGAGAAGCTCACCGGTCGCAAGATCGCCCGCCTTCACGTCGTCGGCGGCGGCTGCCGCAACGCGCTGCTCAACCAGGCGACGGCCGACGCCACGGGACGCACGGTCATCGCGGGTCCGGTGGAGGCCACCGCGGCCGGCAACATCCTCATCCAGGCCGTCGCCATGAAGGAACTCAAAAACCTCGCCGCCTTGCGCGAGGTCGTCCGAAACTCCTTTGAGGTAGTGACTTACAAGCCGCAGACCACCCCGGCTTGGACCGCCGCCCTGGCGAAGTTTAATGGTTTAAAGAAGTCGTAAACCCACCTAACACTCTCCCCTGTCTTTTCCACGCACCACCATGTCCCAATACAAGTACGTCTCCCACCTCTGGAATGATGCCGAAGCCGCCAAGCTCGATCCGGTCGGCCGTCTGGTCTATCGCTCGAACAAGCTCGGAGCTGATCAGCGCATCACCAACACCGGTGGCGGCAACACCTCCTCGAAGATCGTGGAGAAGGATCCCCTGACCGGCGCCGACACCACCGTGCTCTGGGTCAAGGGCTCCGGCGGCGACCTGCGTACCAGCAACCGCGACAACTTCTCCTCGCTCTACCAGGACAAGCTCATCGGTCTCCAGAAGTCCTACGCCGCCCGCGCCGACAAGGGTCTGAAGTCCCAGGCCGAGGACGACATGGTCGCGATGTACAACCACGCCACCTTCAACCTCAACCCGCGCGCCTCCTCGATCGACACCCCGCTGCACAGCTTCCTGCCGGGCAAGCATGTCGACCACATGCACCCCAACGCGGTCATCGCCATCGCGGCCTCGAAGAACTGCGAGGCCCTCACCAAGGAGATCTTCGCCGGCAAGATGGCCTACGTGAAGTGGATGCGCCCGGGCTTCGAACTCGGCCTGGCCATGCAGGAGATCTCCCGCCAGCAGCCGTCGACCAAGGCCATCATGATGGGCCAGCACGGCTTCATCTCCTGGGCCGACGACGACAAGGCCTGCTATGAGCTCACCCTCGGCATGATCGAACAGGCCAAGGGCGGCGACGCCAAGGCTTTCGGCGGGGCCCTCTACCAGACCCTCGACGCCGAGAAGCGTCACGCCGTCTTCGCCGCC
>JACCDY010527746.1_pt1 | contig 55499 bp, 53 predicted proteins | sample 7446391 | NCBI WGS metagenome assembly JACCDY01 (sample SAMN15323451, study PRJNA562643) | freshwater metagenome | isolation source: river surface water | place: USA:Blue River Watershed | collected 2017-08-18
TCGGCGCATCCATTCGCATTGAGCAACCGCCGACCACGTTCTGATCATCAACCATAATGTTCAGACGGGATCCACCCATACCTCTGAAATTTGCCTCACCGTCGGTTCCACCTTTTCGCATCACGCTGAAGCCTGGGATCGTCTTCAGGAAGTCTGCCCCATCATGGGCAGGTAGTGGCTGGCGCGGCACCTTGGGATCGGTTTCAATAACCAAGGGTGCTTCCATCAAGGTCGATGTCACAACCACCTCAGGTAGCGAACGAGCTTCTTCAGCGTTACCGTGCAAACAGACGGACATCAGGGCGATGGTCATCGCCGAATAGTTAAATTCCTTTTTCATTTATAACTCTCTCGATAATTTTTCCGTCCTAGGCAGATGCAATTCCGCAGAGGACGAACACACGCGGCCGCGTCTACTTGCGCGCGGCCAAGCCAAATAAAACGCTCAGAGAGTTACTGAGGTGGGGCGCGAGAGAGAATGCTGTGCCCGGAGAAGGCCCGGGCTGCAATTACGTTGGCGTAGGAGCGCGTCGCAATTGAAGCGCTCTCGTCCAGAAGCCTGGAAGCATCAAAGGCGGCTACGGCGTCTGTAGCCGCGCAGAAAATACAATGACCATCAGAATCGTGATGGGCTTGCGATGATTTATTGCCATCTTCGTAGCTAATGGGGCCGTCGGCCTGTTTGACCCATTTTGTGCCCAATACAGTACAAACCTCCGACCACCCATCGCCTCTGTCAGCCGACTTGACCATGCTCGCCGCCAATGCGGGTGCAACCGCTTGGAGCAATACAGCTGCAAGCAGAAACCTCGCTATCAGTCGGAACAGTGACGAAGACAACTTCATGCCCGGACTATAACACAATCAAATTTATAAAAATCATAACTATGGTTTTCACACGCCGCCTCCAACACGTTTCGCAAACTTTGGCAGTCATCCGAACAGTCAAGAGCCTGTCTCACCTGCACCATAAGTTAGTCCGGAATTGCCATAGCGCCTGCAGTTGAATCGACTTTCGATCGAATTTGGTGATCGGCTCACCGACCACCAATAACTACTCTGACAGTATTTACACAGAATAATTTACAAGCTCGCCAAATCGTTGGGTGAGAACTCAGTGTGCCGCTGCCTCATCCAAAAGGACGCAGCGGCGAATTGAATCAAGTCGCTTGCCTAATTCTCGACGAGCGACCTGCGTATCGTGGTGCGATTGCACGGCTAACCACCAGCCATCGCTCAGTCCAAAATATCGGCATAGCAACAAATCTGTTTCCGCTGTCACAGCGCGCTTGCCAGACACAATGTCATAGACGCGTGTTGCAGGTACATCAATGTCTTTTGCCAGTCGGTACGGGGTCAACCCCAAAGGCTTGAGGAATTCTTCCTGCAACATTTCGCCAGGAGACACCGGTGCAATTTTGGTCATGATCAAACTCCTTTAGTGGTAATCGACGATTTCCACATCGTGGGCACCATCGTCAGCCCACACGAAACAGACCCGCCACTGATCGTTGATACGGATGCTGTGTTGTCCCGCCCGATCTCCTCGCAAGGATTCCAAGCGATTGCCAGGGGGCACCCGAAGATCCTCCAAACGCGAAGACACCGCCAGTTGAGTGAGCTTGCGCAGCGCTGCCCGCTCAATGTTGACCCAACGGGCAACACGCTCGCCACGGTAGATAGCGGCCGTGTCGGCACATCGGAAGGATTGGATCGGCATACCGAATATTACTGAGTTGCGTTAATAACGTCAAACAGGAATAGTCTGAGAATTTCCATAGTGGCAAAACTTCCCTATGCCGCCGCTGCCAGACAATTTGCCGAACAGGTGGTTGCCGGGGACGTCCCCGCCTGCCATTGGGTGAAATTGGCCTGTCAGAGAAAATTTAATTATCTGGCAAGATTAAGGAGCAAGGCCACCCCGTTTCGGTTCAACCCCAAATTGACCGACCGCGATGGCCGGTCCCTCTATCCAGCCGATACCTTATGCACCTGCATTGACCGTCTGCGTGACGCGAAGGGCCCGCTGGCTGATGAGCCCATTGAGTCGTCAACCCAAGTTGACTCAAAGCTCTTCAATTTTCCGATTCAGCTATTTGCAGCACCCGAGGCCCAACACGCTCACTTCAAACGCGAATCGAACCGTGGTCCGCTCCCACCACCAAACAAAATCGCCACCCCTACGGGTGGCGTTTTTGTTTGGTGCTCGCCCGTCCGGGGATGGAACCCGCGGGACGCGGGGCGAGACCGGGGTTTCGGCGAGCATGCTCGCCGCCGGCCGAGCGGCTTCGCGCTTGCAAGCGCGAAGACCGGGAAATTCCCGCAACCTAAGACAATGCCGCTTCATGGGCGGGATGGTTTTGTTGCGCATCTCGCAATCAATGCACGCCAACACTGGCCACCGATACAGGCTTGAACCCACGCAGCCGAAGCGCATTGCCCAGTACGAAGACACTCGACATCGCCATCGCTCCCGCCGCGAAAATAGGTGACAGCATCACTCCCCACAATGGGTAGAGCGCGCCGGCCGCCACTGGCACCAGCGCCGTGTTGTAGGCGAAGGCCCAGAACAGGTTCTGGTGGATGTTGCCGATCGTAGCCTTGGATAGGGCGATCGCATTCGGCACGCCTTGCAGGTTGCCGGATACCAGCACGACATCAGCGGACTCGATTGCGACATCCGTACCCGTGCCGATCGCAAGGCCGATGTCGGCTTCGGCTAATGCCGGCGCGTCATTGATGCCATCGCCAACAAATGCGACCTGACCGTATTTCGATTTCAATCTGCGCACCACGTCGACTTTGCCCTCGGGCAGGATCTCGGCGATGACTTCATCGATCTTCAAATGCTCGCCTATGGCTCGCGCTGTATGAGCGTTGTCACCCGTGACCATCACGACTGTCAGGCCCAGCTGATGCAAGGCTGCGATGGCCGCGGGCGTGCCAGCCTTGATCGGATCGGCGACAGCAATAATCGCGGCAAGCTTGCCTTGGATTGCAGCATACAGTGGCGTTTTTCCTTCGCGTCCCAAGCGCTCTGCAGTCGCGGCAAATGCAATGACGTCGACGCCCAACTCACGCATGTAGCGATCAGCGCCGACGTTCACGCGCACGCCGCCGATGTCAGCACGCACCCCCATGCCCGTCGTTGAATAGAAACTGCCCGGTGCAGGTACGACCAGGCCCTCTTTCTTTGCAGCGTCGATGATGGCATGCGCAATAGGATGTTCGGATCGGGACTCTGCCGCTGCTATCCATGCCAACACCTTTGCGCGGTCAAAACCGGAGGCCAGCTCCAGATCCGTCAGCGTGGGCTTGCCCTCGGTCAGTGTGCCGGTTTTGTCTACCGCGATCACCTGCGCTTCCTTGAGCTGCTGCAGCGCATCGCCCTTGCGAAACAGGATGCCCAATTCCGCACCACGTCCCGTACCGACCATGATGGAGGTCGGTGTGGCGAGGCCCATCGCGCACGGACATGCGATGATGAGCACAGCCACTGCATTGACCAGCGCGAAACTCAGCGCAGGCGACGGACCGAAAATCAACCAGACCACAAAGGTCACCGCCGACGCTGCCATCACTGCCGGCACGAACCATTGCGTCACTTTGTCGACTACGGCCTGAATCGGCAATTTGGAGCCCTGCGCCTGTTCGACCAGGCGAATGATTTGCGCAAGCATGGTCTGCGCACCAACGGCAGTCGCGCGCAGCGTGAACGCACCGGTCTGGTTGACGGTGCCGCCGACGACGGTGCTTCCCTTGGCTTTTTCGACCGGGACCGGCTCGCCGGTAATCATCGATTCATCCACAAAGCTGTGGCCGTCGGTCACCTTACCATCGACCGGCACCCGTTCGCCGGGACGCACTTCAACGAGGTCACCCAACGCAACTTCATTGATCGTGATGTCCGCAAAGTGACCGTTGCGCCAGACATGCGCGATATTGGGCCGCAGCCTGACGAGGCGCTTGATGGCTTCTGATGTGCGTCCCTTGGCCCGCGCCTCGAGGAAGCGGCCGAGCAGTATCAGCGCCACGATGATGGCTGCGGCTTCATAGTAAACATTCACCGCTGCCGCCGGCAGCAGATCGGCGAAGAAGGTGGCGACGACAGAATACGTGAACGCCGCGGTGGTGCCGACGGCCACCAGCGAATTCATGTCCGGCGCCATGCGCACTAACGCGGGAAAGCCTTTGGTAAAAAAGCGCCGGCCGGGGAAGGCCAGCACCAACAGGGTCAGCACGAACTGCAGGTGCCAGCTTTGTTGCATGCCGATCGAATACATCACCCAAGCATGCACGGCCGGCACGAGATGGGATCCCATTTCGACGGCGAAAACAGGCAGCGACAGGGCGCTGGCCCACATCAGGTCACGCCATAGTTCGGCACGTTCCGCATCTTTTTTGTCGGACGCGTCATCATCGCGCTGCGTATCCGGGTCGATCTTGCGCGCGTCATAGCCCGCTTTTTCGACCGCGGCAATCAGCGTCTCGCCTCTGGCCACACCAAGCACGGTAGCGCGTTCGGTCGCCAGGTTTACCGTGGCCTCCGCCACGCCCGGCACCGCCTTCAGGGCGCGCTCGACCCGGCCCATGCAGGAGGCGCAGGTCATGCCTTCGACGGCCAGTTCGATGGCGGCCATCGGTACCTCATACCCCACTTGATTGACTGCCTGGATCAGTGCCTGAATGTCGAGCGGACCGATCATTCGGATATCTGCCCGTTCGGTGGCCAGGTTCACGGCGGCGTGGGTGACTCCCGTCACTTTGCCCAATGCCGACTCGACCCGCCGCACACAACTGGCGCAGGTCATGCCCTCGACGGGCAGGCTGATCAACGCTTCGGAAAGGGCCGTGCTACTGCTGGGAGGTGCGCTCATGAAGCTTCGCCAAAGGGATAATTTGCACAGCAACAAGTTTAGACCTTACCATGACGGCAAGCTCAAGCCGCAAGCGGTGAAGGCCAAGATTTGACTTTCCAACGGTGGCAAGCCTTACATTGGTTTCCCTGTTTTCATAAGGAGTGCACGATGCAGTTTTTTCTTGACGACATGACGTGCGGCGGCTGCGCACGCGCAGTGACGAAGGCCGTCGAATCGGTCGATCCCGGCGCAAAGGTCACCGCAGATCCGCCGGCGCGCCTCGTACAGATTGCAACCTCGGCGGCACCCGAGCAAATCGCTGCGGCTCTGCGTGACGCCGGTTTCCCGCCACGCGCGGCATGACGGTTCGGGTTTGGGGTGACTTGCGCGGGTTTGCCCCAAACTATCCCGATCGCCCCACCATCTGGCCAGTCGGGGCAAGCAGCTCGTGTCCGGCCGATGCAGCGCCGTCACACACTTGCATCGCCAGCGGTGTTGCCGCCATCAGCAAGTTCATCACGCCATAGCTTATCGACGCGGCCAACGCGGCCACCATGAACACCGGCTGGCGCAGAATCTCCGACAGCGGCCTGCCCTGCTCCGGATGCGCAGCTTTTTCAGGCAAGGGTGGAAAATCGATACGCGATATCAGCGCCAGCGACAGCAACGCCAGTCCGACCAGCGCGAGATAAGCGCCGGCAAACGGCATCGCCAACCAGGCTTTCGTATGGTTCGCCAGGTTGGGGCCGATGACAGCGCCTATCAGGCCGCCCGCCATCACCAGCGAAACCGCTTTTTCGCGATAGGCACCTTCGGCCAGCTCGGCAGCAGCAAATCGGTACAGGTGACCATTCGCGCTGTAGTAGCCCGCCACCACGGTAATGGCGACCAACAGCCCGAATGACTGCTGTTGCACGGCCACGATACCCAAGGCGGCCGACAGCACGGCCACCACCAACCCGAGCAGGAAGGATATTTTGCGTCCCCATCGCCGCTGCGATGCGGCGACCAGTCCAGTACTGAGAGCACCGCCGACCACATAGCCCATCACGGGCAGCGTCGCCATCCACGGATAAGGCGCGAGGCTCAGGCCAACCAGCCCATTGATCGCGATGAAGGTGACGTTATTGGCGAGGAAGAGCCCTTGGGCGATCGCCAGCAGCCAGAGGTTTTTATTCATTTTTTGTCAGATGCCGCGATTGTCAGGACGGCCGTGCCATCCCCGCAGGTGCATTGTGCAGACCCGCTGCGAAATACGGGAACAATCCCCCAATCTTACGATTTGTTTTTTTGGAAATCGCCATCCGGGCCTGATCGTGATCCGGCCCCGCCTTGCACGCGATGGCGCAGAAACTGGCAAACTCTTCGTCAGGCTCTCTCCCCCGGGCCAACCATAATGACCATAACAGCGAGGACGACTGATGAGAACGCTCTTTTTTCCTGCAACGCTAGCACTGCTGCTGTCCATGCCCGTCGCCGTCTTCGCCGGCGAAGACCAGTGCGGTGAATACACCAGTGTCGACATCGGAGAATCGACTGTCGACCTGGGTAACAGGACGACTTATCTCCATTTCCGTTCATCGACGCAAATGAATGCGCCTGACGGATCGCGGTTCAATAACCTTTCCGGACAGTGCACCGGCGGTGCCGTGGTGTATCCCGACAAATCCATCGAAGCGGAGGGACTGTGCGCCGTTGAAGATGTGGATGGCGATGTCCTGACTTACGGCTTCACGCAGGCCCGCGGCAAGATGGAAGGCCGTTACACCCGCAAGGGCGGCACGGGAAAATTCGCGGATTCACGCGAGAGCGGCTGGTTCCGGCCGGTGAAACTCGATGGCGAAGTCACGCACGGAAACTGGGGCGGCAAGAACGCCTGCAAATAAGCTTGCTGATATCTGCCGGAAGAAGCCCAGCTGTTCACTGAACCCGTGATCGATTTCCGATGCGCGCAAAAATCCTTCTGCTACTGGCGCTGGCCTTCACAGCGAGCGTCGTCCATGCTTTTGATCGCTCCGATGGCGTGCAGGTACAGTGCATTGTCGATCACAACGGCGAGCGACGCATCGTGTCGGAGGTTTGGCTGGGGCATGGCGATTCCGGCGACCGCCATCCTGAGCTGGGCGGAGCGGCGGCAGTCGTGAGGCCAGACGAGCAAGGCTGGCCGGTGATCTTTTTCGATCGCGTCACGATCAAGACCATCCGTGACAACGATCCGCACATGCTCGACTTCATTTTCTATCATGAGTGCGCGCATGCGACCGGCCCGGACCGCGATGAAATTCAAGCCAATTGTGAAGCCTACCTCGAACTCGACAGGCTGGGCATGATGGACGAGACACTGGAGCGCGCACTGGCTCGCAGTCACCGCAAGATGATGCGCTTGCCTTCACGCTATGGTAGCAGCGGCGCGGCTTTCTGGGACAAGACGATGGCTTGCGTGAACGGGCGCCGAACATCCATTAAGGCGGACACCGACCCCGAGGCACCTGCGCTCCCGGCGTTTCCGTGAATGCCTGGCACTCAGTCCAGGACCGCCTGCAACACGCCGCGCAACGCATTGCAGACGCGAATTTCGTCGGACTGATGCAAGTCGGCGAGCGTGATGACTCGCTGTTGAACTCCCCAGGCCGGGTCATCCAGCAGGACGGACCGCATCACTCCCGGCAACAGCCCGGACGCCAGCGGCGGTGTGCACCACTGCCCGTCCAGCTTGACCAGGACATTGCTTCTTCCGCCCTCGGTCAATTCGCCGCGCTCATTGAAGAACAGCGCATCGAAAGCACCGACCCGTTCGGCCCGCTGCCAACCCTCGTCATACACCCGGCGCAGCGTGGTCTTGTGGGCCAGTAACGTATCGTCGGAACGCATCACGACAGGTGACAGCAGCAGCCGCACAGGCTCCTGCAAAGGCGTGATGGCTGCGCTGCGTAATTGCGTGTTGCCTGCGGCATCCAGCGCGAGCCGAAGCCGGTAGCCTTGGCCAGGTGCCAGCGCCGCACAGGCTGCTGACACTTGGGTGCGAATTGCGCTGGCGTCGCACGCAAAACCGAGCTGCTCCGCCGACATCGACAAACGCGCCAGATGGCGGTCGAGGTAACGGCACCCCTCGCGGGTCACATGCATGGTCTCGAACAATGCAAAGCCGGGAGCAACCCCGGTCAGGAAGCGCGCCTTCAGCAGGCATTCCTGATACTCGGCGCTGGCGTCGCTGTCATAAACGATGCCGGCACCGACACCCATTTCGCCGCCACGCAGATCATTGGCGCCGGGCGCATCGAGCAGCAAGGTACGGATAGGCACCGACAGCGTGAAGTCGCCCGTGTTGCAATCGCCAACAGTCGCCTCGAACCAGCCGATGGCCCCGGTATAGAGCCGGCGCGGCCCGGTTTCAAGCTGCTGCAGCAATTGCATGGTCCTGCGCTTGGGCGCGCCGGTGATGGAGCCGCATGGATACAAGGCCTCGAACATTTGCTGCAGACGAATCTCAGGACGCGCAGTGGCGGTGACGGTCGATGTCATCTGCAGCACCGTGCCGTAGCGCTCCACATGGAACAGGTCCGGCACCCTGACGCTCCCGGTAACGGCAATCTTGCCAAGGTCATTGCGCAGCAAGTCGACAATCATCAGGTTTTCCGAGCGCTCCTTGACGCTCGCCTTCAATGCATCGGCGCGCGCCGCGTCCTGTTCGGGATGACCGCTGACGGCGGCCGTGCCCTTCATCGGCATGCAGGTCAACTTGCCCTGCTGGTGGCGGACGAACAGCTCGGGCGACATCGACAGCACGGTCGTGCCGTCGGATAGCGTAATCAGTGCGCCGTAAGGCACCGGTTGCCGCGCGCGCAGCGCCGCATACAAGGCCACCGGGTCGCCGTGCGCATCGAAACGCAGCGGGAAAGTGAAATTGACCTGATAGGTCTCACCGGATTCGATACGGCGATGAATCGCATCAACGACCCCGGCGAAGCTATCCGCATCGAGTGACGGATGGATGCCCGTCACCGCATAGGGCGCGTTGCCGGCCCGCCGCGCGAGCCAGTCATCGACCTCGCTTCGGCTCAGGCGCTGGCAATGGGCATACAGTTGCACAGTCGCCAGCGGGATCGCGCTGTCGCTTGCGGGCAGGCCTTGCAGCACATGGCCGAATTCGTAGTCGAACAGGCCGACGGCATGCAAACCGCTGGCCAGCGCCTCATCCAGCGCGCTGAAAAATTCTGCAGGATCATCGCCGCAACGGAACACGATCGCGCGTTGCCAGCCGTGGCAGAGGCGGGACGGACGCTGGCCGGGCACATCAGGCCCGGCAGCGTCGTCAAGGAGGGAGAATAGTTGGTCGTTGCCAGTCACAAGACCCGCGATGGTACGACATCCGGAAGAAATTCGCAGCCCGGGTCAGCGCAGCGCTTTCACGAAACGCACGCCCACGACGTTGTCTGCCGGCGCCAGCGGATCATGGTTGGGCTGGATGCGATGCATCAGCGTCAGGCCGAAGCTGCCATCCTTGATCGGCATGCTCCAGTTCCACTCGTAGCGCTGCTCCTGGCCGCGCGGCGACAGCGCCACCGGCACATTGCCATAGACCGGCGCGCCGGTCTGCATGTTCACGTCCACTGCGGCGCGCAGGGTCACGTCGCCGCTGGTCACGCGGGACGGCAGCACGGCGGCGATCGACATGCGGTCGTTTTCGCCAAACACCCCATTCTTCAGCAAGCCGAGCGAGAACGACTGGGTGGACAGGCGATACGTTGCGTCGCCGGAGCCACCAAGGCCATGGCTGTGGCCCTGCGTGTAGGTGGCGAGCGCCGACCAGCCGGGTGCAAAGTCATAGATCGCCGAGGCACTGGCAAAGCGAGTCAGGCCTCGCATGTCACTTGCTTCGCCGCCGCGCGCGCCGAGGAAAGCCCCTTCTTCGTTCAACATGCCAACCGTGCCGACAAGTTCCAGTTGTCCAAAGCGCGCCGACAGATCACCGACCGCAGCGCCACCGGCGACGCGATGCGTGTAGAGATCATTCGGGCCCGGCGCGACGAATTGCGAAGCATTGCTGGCGGCGATATAGCCGAAGCGGACGCCGACGTTTTCGGACAGCGGCGCATCGTAGGCCATGCCAGTCGGTGCATCGACCATGCTCAGGTAAGGAATCTTCAGTGCATCATCACTGGCGAAGGCCGAGGCCCGGTAGCCACTGTGCGAGGCACCGAATGGCAGTACCGCCGCGCCGCTGAACATCATCACCTGGCCGCTGCCGGCAGGCATGGAGAACGCATAGGCGCTGTTGCCGATAGCGGCATCGCCCTGATAGGCAAAGCGCGTACCGGCATTGCCTTCAGTGACTTTGACCGGCTGGCTGGCGGCCATCCAGTTGCCGAGGTTGGCGGTCATGTTGACGCCGCCCGGGCGCAGCAGCGATGCGGCAGAAAACTGGAAGCTGCGGCCGAGCGCGTCGTAGCCGTACACGCGCGACGTGGTGGTCATGGCGGCCGCACCGGCAGCGGCCGGGGTCGACAGGGTCTTGGTCTTGCCGCCGCCCTTGGTCGTGGTGGTGGTGGTCGTGCTGGTACCGGTTCCGCAGCTGTTACTCGCCGTCGGCACGCAGGTGTCACCGATCGGCTGCAGCGCAGCGGCTACGTTCAGCAAACCCCAGCCGTAGGTGGTATCAACGCCCTTGTCGCCAAGATCTTTCGCCGACCACAGCAGCGATTTGACGACCTTGTCCCCGCTCAGGTAAGGCCATGCGCCCCAGACCACGGCCGCCGCGCCAGTGACGGACGGCGTCGCCATCGACGTCCCGCTCATCAATGTGTAGCCATTGCTGAAGTAGGTCGACTGCACATATTGGCCGGGGGCGACCAGGTAGTAGTTACGGGTATCGCCAGCGCGATTGGAGAAAGAGGTAATGACGTTGTTGCTGTCGACTGCACCGACCGCGAGTACCCAGCCAGCGACGGAGCGGTCGATGGCATAACGCGCCGGGTAGATCGGGTTGCTGCCGCCGGCGTTGCCCGCCGCGACGACGGCGATGGTGCCGGCATTGCGAATGGCTTGCAGGGTCGACAGGCCGAAGGCCGACGAACTGCCAAGGCTCATGTTGAAGACGGTCTTTTGAGTCGGTACGCCTGCGACCGACTTCACGTAGTTCGACAGGGCCCAGCGCACACCGGTGTCGATCGAGGTCGCCGTGCCGCTGCCCATATTGTCGAGAACGCGCACCGGCAGGATTTTCGCGTCGGGCGCAACGCCGACCATCCCTGTGCCATCCAGTGCGGCGCCGGCGATGCCGGCGACGTGGGTGCCATGGCCGTACTGGTCGTTGGTGCCGTTGCCCGCAGCATCGTAATAGTCATAGCCGGGCAGCAGCCGTCCCGCAAATTCGGTATGCGGCAACACGCCGGAGTCGATGATGGCGAGCGTGATGCCCTTGCCCTTGGTTTCGGTGGGCGCGGCGACACCGGTGGGGTAACCGATCAGGTTGTGCGCTTCATACGCCTTGACGTCCAGCGCGGACCATTTGTACTCCGGCGGCGCAGTCTGCGCGAACGCAGAAACGCTGTACAGCGAAGTGATCAGCGCCGACAGCAGGGTCAGGCGAAGGGCCGGCGACGTGGCCAGCGGGGCGGACTCTCGTAACATTCTTTTTTCTCCAGGTCGCGCCCGGAAGAGGCAGCGACTACAAGCAACAGGCACATGCTTTGGTGCAAGTGTTTCTGCAGCTTAAGAGAAAAAAATTTCTTTTGGGAAGTGGTAATTGAATGTTGAGAGAGTTCTACTTATGCGTTTTTCATTGGTGAATTTTCTACGCACAGGCTGAAACCGCAGTAGGCATGCGGGTTCCTACGCCAGCCCCCAATTCAGGGGGGCGGCAAGGCAAAGAACTGGGGATGTTTTCGCGCTTTTATCCGCGCTTGCTGCAGCCATCAGAATTTTGAAAAAGTCGCCATTCCAATGACCAACATTGATCGGGTATCAACACGGCGCCCAAACGCATGTCTGCATAAATCGAAATTCACGTGACGCTCGTGGTCAGCGCCGGGAAGCGCTCGTCGATAAACGATTCGGGTGTTGCAGGCGCCCTTGGCACGGGGTTGAGCCGGCAAGGATCGTTAACTTCAAGGAATAGTTCCTTGAGAAAAAATTGCATGTTTCACAAAGTTTGAGGTCCCTCAAACTGAATTTCTGGCGATCACCATATGGTGCGATTAACGAAAGAATTTATAAGTTAATTGACTATCAGATCGGGCGCATCATTGCCCGGCAAGTGAGGCCAGAATGGAAACCATCGCCAAGGCGGCTGTACCGCCGCCGTCCATCCTGAAAGAACTCAGCCTGCCGCCATTGCCGGCAGCTCTGGTAAAGCTGGCGATCGTCGTTCCGTGCTTTAACGAAGAAGCCGTATTGAGGACGACGATCGCAAAATTGTCGATCATTCGTGAGCAATTGCTGAATGAAGGCCTGATCCATCCGAGCAGCCAGATTACGTTCGTCGACGATGGATCGACCGATCGCAGCTGGCAACTGATCGAACTTGCGGCGCGTCAGGCGCCCTATATCCACGGCATCAAGCTATCGACCAACAAGGGCCAGCAAAATGCGCTGCTGGCAGCGCTGTTCCATGTGAAAGGCGATGCCGTGATCACGCTGGATGCCGACCTGCAGGATGACGTCGGCGCAATCCGCGAGATGGTGATCCGCCATATCGCCGGTGCGCACATCGTTTATGGGGTGCGCAGCTGTCGCGATGCTGACAGTGTGTTCAAGCGAGTCACGTCGGAGAATTTCTATCGCATCGTGCGCTGGATGGGCGTGGACATCGTCTTCAACCACGCGGAGTTCCGCCTGCTGAGCCGCGCTGCCATCAATGCGTTGCGCCAGTACCGCGAGGTGAACCTGTTCTTGCGCGGCATCGTCCCGATGCTCGGGTTCAGGCAAGAGATCGTGTACTACGAACGTGGCACACGCGTGGCCGGCGTCACGAAATATTCACCCGCCAAGCTGGTGGCGTTGGCATGGGAAGCCCTGTCGTCGTTCTCCGCCGCGCCGCTGCGCTGTATTACGCTGGCGGGCCTCACGCTGTTTGCCGGCGGCCTGCTTGCCAGCGGCTGGATGCTTGCGGCAGTACTGGTCGGCGGAAGAGACCTGCCTGCCTGGGTCACGACGGTGTTGCCGCTCGCATGCATTGCGGGCTTGCAGATGCTGAGCGTGGGCATCGTCGGCGAATACATTGCGAAGATCTACACTGAGGTCAAGCGGCGTCCGCGCTTCATCATAGAAAAATCGATCTGAGCCGCCAATGACGCCCCCATCACAGACCGGGCTATCGCGGGAACAGCATTCGTCGCTGCCCGTTTGGCCAGATGCTCCGCAAGCGCCAATGCCGGCATCGCCACTTGCACGATCGGTCGCCCTGCCTCGGCGCTGGCTTGGCAGTTGGCTGGGCAGTTTCAGTTTGCCGTGGTTGATGGCCGCGATCGCTTTCGTCATCGTATTTTGCGCGCCCGGCTTTACCGACCCTGACTTCTACTGGCACCTGAAGACGGGACAATTGATCGCGCAATCAGGCGCCATCCCCAGCACGGATCCTTACTCATTCACCTACGCCGGCAAGCCCTGGGTAGCACACGAATGGTTGACCGAACTGCTCTTCTACTGGACCGTGCATGCGGGCGGTTTCCTTGCGCTGCGCTGCCTGCCGGCGCTGGCTGCTGCCGCGAACTTCATGCTGCTGTACGCCATAGCGCGGCGACTGGCCGGCAAAGAACTGGTCGCGGCGCTGGCGACGGCGTGCTTCTTCATTCCGCTGATGCCCTCGTTCACGCTGCGCCCGCAAATCTTCAGCTTCCTGTGCTTCACCACCTACCTGCTGGTGCTGGTGGACTTTAAGTACTTCCGCTCGACACGCCAACTGTGGCTGTTGCCGGTGCTAATGCTGGCCTGGGTCAACCTGCACGGCGCGTTCATGCTCGGCATCGCCTTGCTGGCAACGTTCATTGTCTGCGAATCGGGCAATCGCTGGCTGTTCCCGGTACGGCACTCGCGCACTTCGCAACGCCTTGGCCTGTTGTGCGTGGTGACCCTGGCTACGCTCGCGGCGACGACGCTCAATCCGCATGGATTACGCATCCTGTTGTATCCATTCGAGACGGTCGCGATGGAGGCGTCGAAAGGCATGATCGCCGAATGGCATTCGCCGGATTTCCATAAATTGCTGCCACGGATGTCACTGGCCGGCATCTTCGCCTGGCTCCTCGCCACCGTATATGCACGCAGGAAGCCTGACCTGACCGAGATCCTGCTGCCGCTACTGCTGATCTTCGCCGGGCTTAGCGCATGGCGGCACCTGCCACTGATGGCCATTGTGTTGATGACTTTCTTTTGCGCGATGCTGCGCCATGTGTGTCCGTCGGCAATCCTGGCCCGTGCGTTCTGGTGGCGCCGCCGCGAACACGCCGGCCAAGGCCAACAAGTCACCCGCGCGCAGGCCGGTGCAATTCATTTGCTGGTGTTTGCGGGCATGGTACTGGCCGCTCTGGCTGGCGCGGTCAAGACCCAGCAGGAAGGCGAGACATCGAAGTTCGTCGCCAACGGCGCGGCCAGTTATCTGCTGGCGCACGATGTCAGCGGCCACCTGCTCAACGACTACGACCTGGGCGGCTACCTGATCTACCGGCTGTGGCCAACCCACAAGGTCTTCATCGACGGACGGGCCGATTTGTATGGCGACGAATTCCTGAAGGCTTATTTCAAGGTCGACAAAGCCGACGAAGGTTGGGAAAAAACCATCGATGACCATGCGATCGACATCGTCGTCTTTGCACGCCATGCGCCTTTGCGTCAGGTACTCCTTGCAAGCGGAAAATTCAAAGAAGCTTATTCGGATACGTACCATACGGTTTTGCTGCGCGACCTGCCCCGCTTCAAGCCCCTGCTGGACCATCCGGTGCAACGCTAGCCCGACACTCGGGGCGCATGGTGCATCGCCACCCATATCGGACCGATATCGGGTCGCCGAAAGTTGACTGTCAATGCCTGCGCTTTGGGGCGGCAGTCTTCGCGCTTTGGTCGGCACGCATGCGTTCGGCCAGATAATCAATCAGCACGCGCACGCGATGCGGTACTTGGCGGTTGCTCGGCAAAACCGCATGGATGCCCAGTTCCGGCAAAGGGAATTTTTCGAGAATCTTCAGCACGCGGCCATCGGCAATGAATGGCGCGGCGATAAAGTCCGGCTGTATTGAGATTCCCAGGCCTTGTGCTGCGGCCTGCGTCAGCGCCTCGCCATTGTTGGCCGAAATCCGTGCAGTGATCGGGAAGGCGCGCGGACTGCCATCGATCATGTACACCCAGCTCTGTTGCCGGCTGCCGGTCGTATAGCCGAGGCACTCATGCCGGACCAGTTCGGACGGATGCTGCGGGCTGCCGTAGGTCGCAAGATACTCGGGCGACGCAACCGTCCACATGCGCATCGTGCCCAGCCGACGCGTGACGTCGGTGGCGCCGAGTTCGCCGGTAATGCGGATCGCAAGGTCAATACCCTCTTCGATCAGGTTCACGCGACGGTCGGTGTAATCCATGTCCAGCGTCACGCCGGCGTGCTCGTGCGCGAAGTCAAGCAGCAGCGGCACCATGCGCTTGAGACCATACGATAGCGGCAGGCTGATCCGGATCGGGCCACGCGGCGCCTGCCTGTCCTCGGCGACGCCGGTCTCTGCAGACTCGACCAGGTTCAGGATCACCCGGCATTTCTCCAGATACGCGGCACCGGCTGCCGTCAGCGTCAGGCGCCGCGTGCTGCGCTCCATCAGCCGCACGCCCAGATGCTCCTCCAGCGCGGCGACCTGCCGCGTGACCACCGACCGCGCCACGCCCAGCTGCTGCGCCGCAGCTGCAAAGCTGCCCAGCTCGGCGACCCTTATGAAGACTTGCATCGCCCCCAGCCTGTCCATTCCCCCTCCCCGATGAGTTGCCCTGTTCGGGTTGCCGTATTCGGCCTCCCACCGATGGCTGCCCCAATTGTTGCGTCGATTATTGCGCATACAGCAATAAATATTTGCTGATTGTCCCCTATTTAAAAACTATCTGCCGGACTATCGTTCACTACCCGACGCAAGGAAAGTCCATGCCTCACTCGCTGCCAACCCTGTTCATCCCGCACGGCGCGCCGACCTTTGCGCTGCGTCCCGGAACCGCCGGCACCGCCATCGCGCGTGCGGCCGACCGACTGCCGCAACCGCGTGCCGTCATCATCGTCAGCCCCCACTGGGACACGGCAACGCCGGCGGTCGGCAGCGCGGAGCGCCCGGCCACCATCCATGATTTCTACGGCTTTCCTGAAGAACTGTATGAAATCAATTACCCTGCAACCGGATGCCCGGAGGGTGCGCGCGAAGTCGCCGATATGCTGGCGGCCGCGGGCCTGGCGGTGAACGTGGCCCCGGCACAAGGACTGGATCACGGCGCCTGGGTGCCGTTGCGTTTGATGTACCCGAACGCCGATGTGCCGGTCATACCGGTGTCACTGCAAAGCAGTCACGGCGTCGCGGGTGCGTATCATCTCGGGCAGGCGTTGGCGCCGCTGGTGTCTCAGGGCTTCCTGGTGATCGGCTCGGGCAATGTCACGCATAACCTCGGTGACTATCGACTCGCGCGCCAGTATGGCGGACAAGGCCTGGGCTATGTGCGCAGCTTCCCCGAATGGCTGACCGACAAGCTGCGGCATCATGACCTTGACGCATTGCTGGACTATCGTCGACAGGCACCGGACGCCGTGCGCGCCCATCCGACCGACGAGCACCTGCAGCCGCTGTTCGTCGCGCTCGGTGCGGCGGGCAAGCATGCGGACGTCGAGCACCTGCACAGCGGCATCAGCGACTATGTGCTGGCCATGGATGCGTATGCATTCACGCCGCGCCATTGAACACAACGGGATGAGATCATGAACGACAAGCCCCATTACGATGCGCAATACACGGCCACTGCGAAGGCGCTGCACTGGCTGATGGCGCTGTTGATCATTGGCCTGCTCGCGCTTGGTTTTGTCATGACGGAGATGCCAGTGTCGCCGCAAAAGCTGAAGGTCTATTCCTGGCACAAGTGGGGCGGCGTGACACTGTTCGTGCTGCTGCTGGTACGCGTATCGTGGCGCATTGCGCATCCGCCGCCGGCACTCCCCTGGCAAATGGGTCGGCTGCAGCAGTTGGCCGCCCATCTCGGCCACCTCGCGCTGTATGCATTGATGATTGCCTTGCCGATCACGGGCTGGCTGATGAGCTCGGCCAAGGGCTTCCAGACCGTGTGGTTTGGCGTGCTGCCGATTCCTGACCTGCTGGGCAAGGACAAGGCGCTGGGCGAGTTGCTGGAAGAAGTGCACGAGTCCCTGTCATGGGTGTTGATCGCGCTGCTGGTCGTCCATGTCGTCGCTGCGCTCAAACACCATGTCATCGACAAGGACGACATCCTGACCCGCATGCTGCCACGGCGCCGGCAGGCAGCCGATGCTGCCGAATGACATAACAACCTCCCGATGACGCAACATCCGGCATCCCTGCCATGCCCCGCGAGGGGCGCAAAAACCACCACAAAACCTGAGGAGCAATTCCATGAAAGCCATCAGCAAGCTCGCCACCGTCCTGATCCTGTCTGCCGCTGCCGGCGCTCCGGCATTCGCCGCAGCCGACACCTACGCGATCGACAACAACCACACTTTCCCGCGCTTCTCGTACAAGCACCTCGGCTTCTCGACCCAGCTGTCGCGCTTCAACAAGGTCACGGGTCAGGTCGTGTTCGACAAGGACGCAAAGACCGGCAGCGTCGACATCACCATCGACACCAAGTCGGTCGATACCGGCTCGAAGCTGTTTGACGAACACATCCAGGCCGAGGATTTCCTCAACACCGCCCAGTTCCCGACCGCGACCTTCAAGTCGACCAAGGTCGTTTTCAGTGGCGACAAGCCGGCCGAGATCGTCGGTGACCTGACCATGAAGGGCATCACCAAGCAAGTCACCCTGACCGTGACCTCGTTCCTGGCCATGCCGCACCCGATGCAGAAGAAGGATGCGATCGGCGCCGATGCTTACACCGTCGTCAAGCGCACCGACTTCAACATGGGCAAGTACGCACCGAACGTCGGCGACGAAGTCCGCATCGATATCTCGCTCGAGGCCGTGAAGAAGTAAGCTGCTTTCGTTGAGCGTGGCTTCGCACGCCAAAATCAGCCGGCAACCCGCGCTGCCATGCCCGCCTGTTCGCTCAGGCGGGCATTTTTCATTCATGATGTCGCCATGAGCAAACGCGAAGAGAACAACGACAGCAAGAAACAAGGCATCTGGCGCCAGCTGCCGGCCCCGATCTGGGCGCTGGGCTTCGTGAGCATGCTGATGGATATTTCGTCCGAGATGATCCACAGCCTGCTGCCGATGTTCATGGTAGTTTCGCTCGGGGCCAGCGCGCTGACCGTCGGCATCGTCGAAGGCATTGCCGAATCGACTGCGCTGATCGTGAAAGTGTTCTCGGGCACGCTGTCCGATTACCTGGGCCGCCGCAAGCAGATCGCCGTGATTGGCTACGCGATGGGCGCACTGTCCAAGCCGCTGTTCGCGATCGCCGCCAGCAATGGCATGGTGCTGGGCGCGCGCTTCATCGACCGCATCGGCAAGGGCGTGCGCGGCGCGCCGCGCGATGCACTGCTGGCCGACCTCGCGCCGGTGGGACTGCGCGGCGCCGCCTTCGGCCTGCGCCAGTCGCTCGACACCATCGGCGCCTTCCTCGGTCCGCTGCTGGCCGTCGCACTGATGATCCTGTGGCATGACGACTTCCGCGCAGTGTTCTGGGTCGCCGTGATTCCCGGCCTGCTGGCCGCATTGCTGCTGGCCGTCGCCGTGCGCGAGCCGGAGCGTGACGCGGCCGCGCCTGCCGTCAATCCGCTCACCCGCGCCAACCTGAAACGGCTGGGCCCGGACTACCGGTGGGTCGTGGCCATGGGTGCAGCCTTCATGCTGGCACGCTTTTCGGAAGCCTTTCTGGTGCTGCGCGCACAACAGCTGGGCATTGCCGTGGCGCTGGTACCGCTGGTGATGGTGGCGATGAACGTCGTCTACGCGGCATCGGCCTATCCGTTCGGCCAGCTGTCGGACCGCATGAACCACAAGGCTTTGCTGGCACTTGGCCTGGTCGTGCTGGTGGCCGCCGACCTGCTGCTCGCGCTGCGGGGTAACTGGCTCACGCTACTGGCCGGCGTCGCGCTGTGGGGCATCCACATGGGCATGACGCAGGGGCTGCTGGCCACCATGGTTGCCGAGGCCGCGCCGGCAGACTTGCGGGGCACGGCCTTCGGGTTCTTCAATCTGGTCAGCGGCGTTGCGATGCTCGTCGCCAGTGCGCTGGCGGGCTTGCTATGGGATAGCTACGGTGCGGCATCGACGTTCATCGCCGGAGCCGGGTTCTGTGTGCTGACGCTGGTGGTGCTGGCATTGCACCGGCAACGCTAGGCTGGCGCCGGCCCGTCCTCAGGGCGGGCCACATCTTCTGACGCTTATGGCTGGGGCAGGTAGAGCTTGTCCTTGTCGAGCTTGTAGGTCCAGGGCAGACCGGCATTTTTCCAGCCATTGACCACGCGCCGTCCAGCCTGCGCCCCCTCTTTGGCGACATCGCCCTCGAAGCCATCGATCACCGAATAGACTTTGGTGTAGCCGAGCTCGGCCAGCAAATTGACGGCTTTGGACGAACGGTCGCCGGAACGGCACATCAGGATCACCGTGTCGTTCTTGCCCAGCCCTTTTGCAGCCATACGGCGCGCGACCTCGGCATCGAAGTCATTGTTGAACTCCAGCCGGAAACGCCCAGCCTTCTCGTCCCATGCCGCATTGGCCGGATGCTCGAGCAGCGGCACGTGGGCATCCATCACGCTGGCCACGCCGGTATAGCTGACCTCGCCCCGGGTACGGATGTCGATGAACATCGCCTTCTCGCCCAGCTGCTGCTTCAGCGCATACGCTTCGCGCGCATCGACATAAAGGCCGGGCTTGGTCTGCTTGTGCTGCGGTACCTGTGCGGCATCGATCGCCAGCGCCGGCACTGCCGGCGCGATGGCAAGGATCACCGCGAGCAATGCCGCCGGTGCGGCAAGCACGGTGCCGGGTCGCGAAAATCGGCTACCGCGCCTGCTTACGAGGGAATACGCGTTCATCGCTGACCTCCTTGAACTGTCCGCAGCGCTTAGCCTGCCGTATCGGGCTGCGCCGCGGTCGGCATCGCCGCCGTCCCGATCTGTGCCTCGAACGCGCGCAGGCGCTTGTAGACGGAAATCAGTTCGACGATAGTTCCCCAGCTGCGCACCAGGAACTGGAACGACATCTCGACGCGGCCAAACGCACGCACGATCTGCTGCATCGCACCCAGCGTGATCGCACCGGCGACCACGGTCGGGCCGAGCGCGATGTAGGGCACCAGCACGCCAAATTGCAGGTAACTGAACTTCGCGACGTCGAAATACATGTAATGGAAGAACAGACGGAAGTAATTCGCGCGCACATGCGAGAACAGTTCGCCGACGACAGGCGCCGCACCACGCGCAGGATCGTCTTCCGCATGCACCAGCTCCTTGCGGTAAGCCGCCTCGACACGCTGGTTGTTGTACTCGAGGCCGGGCAGCTTGATGCCGACCAGCGCCAGCACGACCGTGCCCAGCAGCGCGAACAGGATCGCGACATAGACCAGCGCATGGTCGACCTGGCCCAGCAGCGGCACGTTGGCCACTTTCTTCGACAGCTCCCACAAGATCGGCAGGAAAGCGACCAGGGTCATCAACGAATCCATCATGTTCGAGCCCAGCGATTCCATGATGGCGGAGAAGCGCTTGGTGTCTTCCTGCACGCGCTGGCTGGCGCCCTCGATGCGGCGCAACTTGTCCCAGTGCGACATGTAGAAATCATTCATCGCATGTCGCCAGCGGAACACCCAGTGCTTGGTGAAGAAGCTCAGCATCACGGCCACCAGCACATAGATGCCGGCCAGCTTGCCAAAGGTCATCAGGAAGCCGAAGAACTCATCCAGCGAGACCTCCCCCGGCTTGCCGAGGGCCTTTTGCACGATGTCATAGAAGCCACCGAACCAATCATTGATCTGCACATCGATCTGCACCTGATACCAGGTGCCGAAGAAAATCAGCGCGGCACCCGGCCAGGACCAGATCAGCCAGCGGCGGGCAAGGAAGAAGGACTTGAACATGCGGGGTCTCGTGAAATTATTGTCGTTGGAGCCAGGCGCGGCTTGGCTGCCGCCGCACCCGGACTTCGCCCCCAGGCCTCGGGCCCCAGAGCATCACCACGTGGAATCATAGCGGCTCGACGCCGACTGTAACAGTTCCCGGCCGACGCTGCCGCCGCTCACCGTTGCCGCTGGCGTACCCGGTCGGCCAGTGCCGCCAGCATCTTGCCCAGATTCTCCAGCACCGCGGCATCGGCCAGCCTGCCGTCGGCGTCATACTTGCTCGCCGCGCCGGAGATGAAAACTTCGGGCCGGTTCATCACCTGCGCGTTCAGTGCCACGAATACCTGCCGCAACTGGTACTGCGCGCGCGACGATCCCATGCCGCCCGCCGCCGCACCAAACAGGCCGACCAGCTTACCGTCGAAGGGTTGCGCCGGCGGGCGCGATGCCCAGTCGATGACATTTTTCAGCACGCCCGGAAAGGAATAGTTGTACTCGGGTGTCGCGATCACCAGCGCATCAGCGGCCAGTATCTGTTCGCGCAGCTGCTTGACACCATCGGGAAACCCTTGCTGGTAGACGTCGTCGTTGTAAAGAGGGATCGGGGCGATGTCGAACAACGACATCGTCACCCCCTGTGGCAACCGTTGCTGGCACGCTTGCAATGCGGCCGTGTTGTAGGACTGCTTGCGGAGACTGCCGGAAATGCCCAGGAAATGCATATGCCCTCCTTGTTGGTCTTGGGGTTGCCATGGAATCTTTTGTGCGGCCGGACGTCGAATTTTGCCCGAGTTGGCGCAGTCCTGCCCAGGGCTTGCGCCTCACGAATCATTGCATGGAGGCAGACATGGCACAGCAACCCTCGCCGCAGGCACAGGCCGGCAGCGCCCGCACACCCGGCAGTATCGCGCTCGATGATCCGACCCGCGCGCTGATGCAAGATCACCGCTACGTCAGGGAATTGTTCCAGCGTTACCTCGGATCGCAGGATACGCAGGTCAAGCAAAACGCCGGCCCGCGCATTTGCGAAGCCTTGCAGATGCATACCGCGCTGGAAGAGGCCGTGTTCTACCCGAAAGCAAAGGAAGTGGATGGGGCATTGGTCGGCAAATGCCACGACGACCATGAGCAGGCCGAACAGCTGATTAGCCGCCTGCAGGCGATGCAGCCCGGGGATGCGCCGTATGACCCGCTGATGCAGCAGTTGTGCGATGCCATCGACGCGCACATCGAACTGGAGGAACAACAGCTGTTCCCGGCGGTGCGCAATTCGGCGCTGGATCTGCAGGACCTGGCGCTACGCATGCAGGCTTATGAATCCAGCATGGCAGCCAGCCAGGCGCGCGGAGGACACACGGGGCAGCGGGGCGAGCCCTTGCATTGAAGAGCGGGCAAAAACAGGCCGGCGCGATCGTGCAGCGAGCGCCGCCGCCCGCACAGGCCCCCTGATGAAAACGGGCCGGATCCGCCGGCCCGGCAGGCCTCAGTCCGCCTTGACGGCCTCGACCTGGATGGCCAGCTTGATCTCGGGCGAGAATCGCGGCAGTCCGATGTTCATGCCGTAGTCGCTGCGGTCGAAGCTGCCGTGCGCATCGGCGCCGCAGACTTCGCGCTTGAGCAGCGGATGCATCAGGCACTTGAAGTGCGTGATCTTCAACGACATCGGCTTGGTGACGCCCAGCATTGTCATCTCGCCATCAACGCCCACCAGCTTGTCGCCGTCGAACTTCAGCGCCGTGCTTTTGTAGGCAATGGTCGGGAACTTGGCGACGTTGAACATTTCGTCGCCACGCGCCTTCTCGTTCATCTTCTGGTGACCGAAGTCGATGCTGGCGGCATCAATCAGGATCTCCACGCTGCCGCCCGTCTTGGAGCCACGATCCAGCACGACCTTGCCGCTGGTCTTGGTGAACTTGCCACGCCAGAATGACAGACCCATGTGGTCGGCTTCGAAGCTCGGGTAGGTATGACCGGGTTCGACGTTGTAGGTCTGCGCGGATGCGACACTCGCAGCCGTACCCAGCAACAGTGTCGCCAACAGGTGCTTCAGCAGGTTCAGGGTGGACTTCAGGGTCATGCTGTTTTCCTCAGGTTGCTGATTGCCGGGTGCAATGACCCGGATGCTTGATTGCTTGCTCGGGAGCTTACTGGCCGACGACGCGGAAGCGGATCGTCACCTCGTCGGCGACGATGCTGGTGTCCTTCCACTCGCCGTCGCCGACATTGAACGCCAACCGCTTGATCGGCAGGCTGCCTTCCAGCAGGGTCGCGCCGCCTTCTTTCTTCACGGTCAGCGGGAAGCTGACATCGGCGGTCTTGCCCTTGATGGTCAGCTTGCCGGACACGTCGAGCTTGCCGGGGCCCGACGAGCGAATGGACGAGGATACGAAGCTCGCTTTCGGGAATTGGGCCGCGTTGAACCATTCCTTCTTAAGCACTTCCTTGTTGTAGTCGGCGTCGCCGAGATCGAAACTGGGGATCTCGATCTCGACAGTGGCCTTCGACTTCTCCGGCTTGGCCGCATCGTAATCGACTTGTGCATTGAACTTGCGGAAGCTGGTGTCGACCGCCACGCCCATCTGGCGGAAGGTGGCCGATACCGAGCTCTTGGCCGGATCGATTTTCAGCGGCGCTGCCAGTACCTCCGCGCCTGCGACCATCATCGATGCTGCGGCCAGTGCCGCTGCGAGCTTCTGGGTTGCCACTGCGTGCCTCATTTGCCTGTCCGAAAAGGGATTCAAGGCGATATTGTGCATCCATCCGGAAAACGCTGCCATTGTCGGTCTGCAAGGCCGCCTTCAGGCACTGCGATCGCTCATTTGCGGCCGCCATGCCCGTTGACGCTAGAGCATGCGAACCGGATCCGGCAACTCGTCCGGATTCGGCCCCACAGCGGGCAGGTGGCGCCGCAGCAGCGCCCCGAGCGCGGCGATGGCCTGCACGCTGCCGCTACCGGCATCGGCCGAAGCAAACGCCGCCCGAAAGCGGGCGACGATCGTGTCCCAGTCCGCCTGCCCGATGGTCCGCAGCCCGCGGTCGCTGACGATCTCGACGGCGCGATCGCCCAGCAGCACGTAGACCAGCACGCCGGTATTGTGCGCGGTGTCCCAGGTCCGGGATTGCGCGAACACCTCGAGCGCGCGCTCGCGTGCACTCAGCCGCTGCCACAACTGCAGCGGCGTCAGCGACGCCTCGACCACCAGACAAATCTCGCCGAGGTGCCCTTGCTCGGCTGCGGCGACAGCCTCGCCCATGCGCTTGAGTACATCGGCCGGCAATTGGCGCCGCGCCCCCCAATAGGCGGCATGGAAATGACGGCAAAGCCGCGCTAGACCCTGGCCCATCTTCACCACCTTCCCGATGCGCCGCCGCCGCCGAAGCCGCCGCCGCCACCGCCCCAACCTCCGGGCGGCCCCTGTCCCCAGCCCGGCGTTCCAAAGCCGGCGTCGTTCCCATACCGGCCGCGGCCGCCCTGCCAGCCGCTACCCATGCGACCGCCCACCAGCGTCAGGACAAAACCGAACAGGGCCGACAACATCGCCAGCAGCAGCGTGCCGGACAGCAGCCAGGCCGCGATACCCAGCAAGCCGCCGGCGGCGAATGCACCTTTCGCGCGGCCGAACAAGGCCCGCATGACGCCGCCCACCATCAGCGCGGCAAAGAACGCCAGCGGCAACAGGGCCAGCGGGCTGTCCTGCGCAAATGACGGCGCCCGGGGTTCTGGCAGCGGCTCGCCGTCGATCACGCGCAGCATCGCGTCGACGCCGGCATCGATGCCACCGCCGAAATCGCCGGACTTGAAGCGCGGGACGATGATCTCGTCGATGATCCGGCGCGACACGGCATCGTTCAGCGCGCCCTCGAGCCCGTAACCGACTTCGATGCGCAATGCGCGCTCATCTCTGACAACGATCAGGATGGCGCCGTCATCGACCTTCTTGCGGCCCAGCTTCCATTGCTCGGCGACGCGGATCGCAAATTGCTCGATGCTTTCCGGCTTCGTTGCGCGCACTAACAGCACGGCTACCTGGCTGCCCTTGCGCTGCTCGAAGGCTCGCAACTTTTCTTCCAGCGTCTGCTGGCGGCCAGCGTCCAGCAGGCCCGCGAGGTCGATCACGCGCCCGGTCAGCGGGGGCACCGGCTGCAAGTCTTGCGTGAAGGCCGTGCCGGCAAACAGCGCCACCATCCAGCACACCAGGGACAGCAGCATCCACCCGCGCCGCCACCGGCGTGCCCGGATCGGGACGCAAAGCGCTGCGCGCATTTCAGGACCTTGCTCCATGGCGCGTCATGACCCGGCTTATTTGCCCGGATCGGCCGGGGTCGCTGGTGCAGCCGGCGCGGCCGCGCCGAAGTCCACGGCCGGCGCCGTCGAGATCGCCTTTTCGTCCTCGACAGTGAAGTTGGGCTTGACAGCAAAACCGAACGCCATCGCCGTCAGGTTGGTCGGGAAGGACCGCACGGTCACGTTGTAGTCCTGCACGGCCTTGATGTAGCGGTTGCGGGCGACCGTGATGCGGTTCTCGGTACCTTCAAGCTGGGCCTGCAGGTCGCGGAAGCCGGCATCGGCCTTCAGCTGCGGATAGTTCTCGGACACCGCCAGCAGGCGCGACAGCGCCCCCGACAGCTGGCCCTGTGCCGACTGGAAACGAGCGAAGGCTTGCGGGTCGTTCAGCACCTCAGGCGTGACTTGCAGCGCCCCCACTTTGGCGCGCGCCTCAGTCACCTGCGCCAGCACTTGCCGCTCGTGCGACGCATAGCCTTTGACGGTATTCACCAGGTTGGGCACGAGATCGGCGCGGCGCTGGTACTGGTTGATGACCTCCGACCAGCTGGCCTTGATCTGTTCGTCATTGGATTGCAGGGTGTTGTAGCCGCAACCGCTCAGCAGCGTACTCATCAGCAGCACTATCCACAGCCACAGGCGCTTGTGCATGTTTCCCCCCCGTATCGTTTCGTGATGTTGGTTGACCGCGTCAGTCAAGAAAATGGGTATGGAAATCGGAATTTCAAGACGGCAGCGCACGACGCGGCGTGAACCAGTCGTCCCGGCGCCTGCCTAATTCTCAGTCTGTCAACGATGTTCATGCCTTTTCCAGGAGAGTGCAAATGAATTTCATCATCTGGATCGTGATCGGCGGCGTCCTGGGCTGGATCGCCAGCATGATCATGCGGACCAATGCCCAGCAAGGGCTGTTCCTGAATGTGGTGGTCGGCATCATCGGCGCGCTATTGGGTGGCTGGCTATTGGCGCCGTTGTTTGGCACCGGCACCATCAACCAGAATGACTTCAGCCTCGGCTCGCTGGTGGTTTCGCTCCTGGGTGCAGTCATCCTGCTGGCGATCGTGAACCTGTTCCGGCGCGGCACGCCAAGGTAGCGGGCGCAATGCGTCATTCCGGGTCGGGACGGGTCATCGCCTCAGGCCGGACCCAGCGGTCAAAATCATCGGCACTGACGCCAGACTCGAGAGCCGCATCACGCAGGCTACCCTGCCGCTGGTGCGCCAGCTTTGCGATACGCGCCGCCGCGTCATAACCCACTTGCGGCACCAGTGCCGTCACCAGCATCAGCGAACTCGCGAGGCTGTCGGCAATGCGCGTTTCATTGGCGGCCATCCCTTGCAGGCAGTGTTCATCGAGACTGCGCAAGCCATCGGCCAGCAAGCGCAAGCTCTGCATATGCACATGCGCAATCACGGGCTTGGCCACATTCAGTTCGAAGTTGCCTGACCCGGCTGCGATGCCCAGCGTGACATCGTTGCCCATCACCTGGCAGCACAGCATCAGTACCGCTTCCGGCTGCGTGGGATTGACCTTGCCGGGCATGATGGAACTGCCCGGCTCATTCTCCGGCAGCAGCAGTTCGCCCAACCCGGCGCGCGGCCCCGACGACAGCCAGCGCAAATCATTGGCGAGCTTGGTCAACGCACAGGCCAATACCTTCAGCGCGCCGTGCGCAGCCACGGCCGCTTCATGACCAGCGAGCGCAGCGAATTTGTTCGGCGCACTATGGAATGGCAGTCCGCAACGCACCGCCAGTTCGGCCGCGACGCGCGCACCAAACTCGACATGCGTGTTCAGTCCGGTGCCCACCGCCGTGCCACCAATGGCCAGTTGCAGCAAGCCGGGCTGGGTCGCGCACAGGGCCTGTTCTGCCTGCATCAACTGCGCGACGTGGCCGGAGAATTCCTGTCCCAGTGTCAGTGGTGTCGCGTCCTGCAAGTGGGTGCGTCCCAGTTTCACCAGCGATGCATAGCGTGTCGCCTTGTCTTGCAGCGTGTTTATCACCTGTCGCAGCGCCGGCAATAGCTGATGTTCGACGGCCAGTGCGGCGGCGACATGCATCGCGGTCGGAAACACGTCATTCGATGACTGCCCCAGGTTCACGTCATCGTTCGGGTGCAAGCGGCGCAGTGCGCCGCGACCGCCGCCCATCAACTCAGAACCGCGATTGGCCAGCACTTCATTCATGTTCATGTTGGTCTGCGTTCCGGAGCCGGTCTGCCAGATCGACAATGGAAATTCCTCCGGCCAGCGACCGGCGATCACTTCATCGGCCGCCTGCACGATAGCTGCCGACTTGTCGGCTGGCAGGCGCCCGAGCACCTGGTTGACAACGGCGCAGGCCCGCTTGACTTGCGCCAGCGCCGTCAGCAGGGGTGTGGGCATGCGCTCGGTAGAGATTGCAAAATGCCTCAGCGAGCGCTGGGTCTGCGCCCCCCACAGACGCTCATCCGCCACGGCGATGTCACCAAAGCTGTCTCGCTCCCATCTGTCCATATTCGGCTCCTCATTGCCATTGCAATGCGATACGCAACGCGCTGGGCACCGGCCTTCCATCGATTTTTCCCGGAAGGAAACGCGCATGGGAAAAACGTTGCGCCAGCACGGATTCAAGGTAGCGCGGAACAACACTTTCTTCAAACCTCAGCTGGTCCACGCTCCCTTGCTCGCTGATCAGCAGGATGGCGACCACCTGCTGTGCCGGACGCCAGTCCGGATCGGCGATCCCCGCTGAAGCGAGGTCCAGCAAGCCATCGATGTCCTGAACCAGCAGTGGACGCTCGCTCAATTTGGCCACGGGGACATAGGCCATCAGTGTGCCACCGACCCTTGGCTGAGCGGTGGACGCATCGACGACACGATGCATCGCAACGGAAGCCATCCCGGCTGGGTTGTTGGATGCATGTTGGCGGACATCGCCGGTCGCGACTTGATCGACCAGCCAGACGTTCAATGACGCATGCGCTCGTTCATCCGTGCCGCCTGCGCCCGGCAGCCGCCATCGCCCCGCTTGCAACACGCCCGCGAACGAAAGCACGGACATCACCACCGCCAGCAAGCCACAGGCGATCTGTTGTCGGTTCAATCGAGTTCGCGCCATGACACACGACGCAAGGTGCTGGCAGCAGTGGCAGGTGCGGCGCCCGGCATGGCGGTAAGTGTGCCTGCTTCGTCAGTCAACAGGGCCGTGGTCCGGCCGTCGATCCAGACCGTCTTTGCGCCGCTGATCATGCCTTGCTGGCCCAGCTTGCGCGCGACGACCGTCCCTCCCTCGGTCGGCAGATGCGAGCCGCTGAAAACATCGAACTGGTAGACCCAGGCCTTGGCTTGCGGCTGGCAGGGTGCGCTGTCCGGTACGTTGGCGATCACGCGCAGCACGCCCAAGTGCTGCTCGGGGTCGAGGGTCACGCGTTCGCCGGAACCGGGCTCGGTGTCCAGGTTCAGGTACCAGCCGTCGCTCTGCGTCCAGTCCACTGCCCGGACACTGACGGTGCGTTCATCCAGGCCTGACACGAAAAGCTGCTGCTGCACCATGCGGGCCGATCCTTGCAGCTGTCCCGGCCCTTGTCCACCCAAATCGTCGCGGAAGGTATAAACCGATTGCACGGATTTATCGTCGACATCGGACAGACCCAGCAGTTTGCCGGTAGCCACGGTGACCAGCGATACCTGCCGGTTGCCGATGCGATGCAGCGTCAACTCCGGCCGGGTGGTGACCGGTTGCGCCCGTCCGCCATAGTCAAGGCGGGCGAGCAGCGTGGCCGTACCGGTATCGATATCGAAGCGCCAGACATTGCCGAGTAAATCGCCGCCGTACAGACGCGCGGCCGTGTTGTCGAGCGTGTTGTCTACCCACGCATTGAGCTGCGCAAGACCGGCGGGTGCCGATGCACTGCCGGACCCGGTATCGATGCGCGACAACAGCTCACCACTCCATGCATCCAGCACGAACAGCATGCCATGCCCGTTGCCTGGGTTGACATTCGCATAGCCGGATGCGATGACAACCACCCAGCGACCGTCGCGACGCTTGGCAATCAAGGGGCGGCCCATTGCGAGGCCCAGATTGGGTTCGCGATTCACGTCGAATTGCCAGAGCAATGCAGGACGGTCAGGCTGGGTCACGTCGAGCGCATAGTAGGCACGGCCACCCGCGCCAAGGCCGCTGACGACCAGAGTGCGCCACTGCGCCGCGGCACAGCTGGCCGCCGGCATCGTCGGGCAGATGTCGCCGGCAATCGGCGTGCCATCGTTCAGGTAGCGAAAATCATTTGACCAATTGCTGTCCGCGATGTGCCACAGATCCGGCAATACCGACGACGGCATGAAGGCCCATTGCTCTTGCCCGTTCGTCGCATCAAACGCGTGCAGCATGCCATCATTGGCTGGCAGGTAAACCATGCGCCGCCGGTTCGCGGCAAGCACGTCGCGAAATTCACCGTAATTGTCGTCGGCATAGCGAAAGGGCGGCTGTCCGACATGCAATGGCGATGCATTGGTGGCTGCTCCCATCACATGCTCGCGCCGCCGGAACAGGCGCAGCATGTGATCGGGCTGGTCTTCGTTGCCGCGCTGGCCGCGCAGGTAGTCGACAAGGCGGCGTCCGTTGGCCTGGGGCTGTTGTGCCGCGTCCATCGTGGCGCATTGCGACAGCCGGCGCGTGCCGTTGCCCGGGCACAGATTGTTGAAGAGCGCCTGTTCGCCACCATTCATGACGCTCCAGCGAAATTCTTTCAGTCCGCTGGCGCTGGTGGCCGATGGCATCAGCAATAGGCGCGTATCGCTGTCGCCGTCGCTCATCCGGTCGATCAAGCTGGCGGCCGACCATTCGAGCTGCAGCGACAGGTTGCCGGCGCTGGCCGAGATGCGGCGGGCTTGGAGATCGCCATCCCAGAACACCGTCCGGTAGCGCGCCGCATACAGCAAGTCTTCGCCGGGCACCGGTTGCTGGCTGCTGGTCGCAGCCGACGAAGCGGCACCGACGCTGGCGCGTATCCCTTCCATGGCCGAGCCGAGTGCGCGCGCCAGCGCCTCGGGGCTGCGCGCGCTGAAATAACGGCCACCGCCATTGACGGCAGCATGCCAGAGATCGTCGATGCGCTCGCCCCCCGGGAAAAAAATCGGGTCCGGCCAGTCCAGCCTGCCGTCGACGATGGCGCGAAAATCGCCAGCGGCAGCGGTGTCGTAATCTTCACTGTAGCGCAGCGTCCCGCTCGCGCCGAGGCCCAGCGTATAGGTTGTCATCCGCTGGTGGCCATCTCCCGCCTGCCCGGACATTGCAGGAACATTGTTGGCGCACAGGTCGACACTGGCGCCACAATTGGCGAATGCCGCTTGTCTGAGATCGGTGTTTGCGTAGTACGCAGCCACGTCCGCCAGCGTATTGATGCGAGGCCCCCGGCCTGACGGCGGCGAGAATGACGATACCGTGATGGCCAGCGAGCCGATCGCATCGATGAGTGGCCGGCTGGCTATGCTGCCGGCCGATGCGGGCGCAATGATGGTGATGACGTTGACGTCGGCAACCGCGCGATAGCCTCCGATATTGATGACGGAGGCCAGCCGACGTGCCAGCTGCGCCGCATCGGCTGGTGCAGTGGCGGCGCTGGCATGCAAAACACCAATGGCCCGGGCCGTGATCGGTTTACCATCCACACTGACACCGCTGATCAGCGTGTAAGCCGGTGGCGATGCGTTGTTGATCGTGGAAATGGTCAGTGTCGCGACCCGCACATCCGTGCCCGGCATGCCGTCAAACATGGGACGTGGCAAGCCATGATCCTGGTTGCCAACGTCGCTGTTGCCATCCAGTTTGCGCGGACCGTAGTCTGCGGTCTCGCCATCGTCGTTCCAATAGCCATCCGTCGACAGCAGCGTGAAGTTTTGCTGGCATGAATACTTTACCGGGTCGTCAGCATCCCGCAGCAATTTCCCGGCATATAGCCGTCCGGCCTTGGCCAGCGCTCCACGCAAAGGCGTGCCACTGACGGGCACCGCCACATACAACTTGTCGTAGAAAGCTTTGCGATGGCTTGCATCGAAATCACGTATCGGCAAAAAACCGATGCGGCTCATGTCAACACCCGTCTCGCTGGTGGTTGAATAGCCGATGCGCATGCGCTCATCGAATTGTGCAAACGCGCGGCCGATGACCGTTTTCATCATCAGCATGCGCGTTCGGTAGTAGCTATACCAGTTGGCGAAGTTTTGGCGCTCGTCGCTGCCATTCCTGCCCGACGCGACGCCGACGATCATCTTGCGCCAGTGCGACGCACCCGGAGTGCCGGGATCGATCGCCGTATCCTTGCAGTGATCGTTATCGCTGTTGTCGCCGAGGCGTTCTGGCTGCGTACCGGTGTAGATGAGGTAGTAGGCCGCGCCCGGAAGGTTCGCCATGCCTGGCCCCGGCGTACAGCTGCCGGCATCGGACCAGCAATCCGACGTGTAGGTAGCGCCTGTGGTGGTCGCAGGTGTCGCCGGGTATGTGCTGGCGCTGCGCCATGGCATGAACCCGGTCGCGAGATCGACCCTGATGGAATCGGATTGAAATCCGTCGTACAAAGCCGCGTTGAAGTTCTGTGGCGGATAAGGCTGTCCGCCACTGTCCACCGGCAGTGCATAACTGATCGCGGGGTTGTAGTAAATCTTGTTGCAGGCACTGCTGCGATAGCCAGCGGCATTCTCATAGCCATGCGCAACGACGTCATCACCAAGATAGCTCCACTGCATGCTGCCCGAGTCGTCGAGGATGAAATACAGGTTGGGCTTGACGACCGAGGCCGCCAGAAAGCGCAAGGGCGCAGTGCTGATTTCATTCACTGCCACAGCGCTTGCCGGCGCAGTCGCAGGTAACGACGTTTGTGATTGCGCCAAGGTTGCCGACGCCACCGCGAACGCCGCACAACCTGAAAAGAGTCGCCAGCCCGTCATGGATGTACCAGCACTTGCGTGAATACCGTCGCATTGCGCGGACCGCGGACGCGCGTCGTCACGCGGTAATAGACGCGCTCACCAGGGGAAAAGCGCAGCGCAGCGCCATAGCCGAGCTGACCCCTGCTTCCGCTGCCACCCTGCGCCGGCTGATACGACAGGCAGCTATTGCCACCGCCCTGCGTTGCGCCGGCTTGCCGGCACATGCGATGGATTGTGAAACGTACGCGATTACCTGCACCGTCGACCGCCAATGCAGGTGCAGCCGACACGCAGCGGGTCACGCCGCGCCCCGCGCAACCATCGTCATCCCAGTCGACACCGACGGTGGCTGCCGTACCTGTGGTGGCCGCGCCGGTGACGAGCAGACCATCGGGTACGCTGGCGTAGTAGCCCAGCGCCGGTTGGTCCGTCAGCAGCGACACCGTGGCCGGGGATGCCGATTGAGCGGCCAGCCAGGCAATGGCCGTCTCCGTGCCTGCGTCGGCGCCGAGCACCGCCGATTCACGAAATGCCGCGTTGCCAGCCAATCGCAAATCGGTGCCGACCATGCGCGCCAGAGCGAGCGCGGCGACGCTCATGGCGACCATCAGGGTCAGCGTCACCACCAAGCTGCCACCATGGGCGCCGCTTGCATCCATGGCGGCCGGTGACATGATGAAGGAGGTGACGGCCTTCGGCTTCATGTATCGCTCCACAGTAAGTTGCGCAACGGGATCTCGGCCTCAATCACCCGATAACGGAAGCAATTTGCATTGACCGCCGTCCCGATCGACAAGCTGACCGGCCCCAGTTGTCCAGTGGCTGCATCACCCGCCGTCCAGGTGGGTGTGCTCGCATCGCAATCACCGTCCTTGCGCTGCGCGCTGCGCATGACGATGGCAATGCGCACGGCAAGCACGCGCTGCCAGTCGCCGGCTTCGCCAACGATGCCATTCCCGTCCGCATCGATGATGTCGTCGGTCCATCGGCTCACAGCCGGCACCGGCTGCGCACCAGGGCGCGCATCAATGCCGTATTGCGCCTGCAGGTTGACGATGTTGCTGGCCAGGGCATTCGACGACCATTTGCCGGTGGCGATATCAAATTGGCCTTGCTGAAGGGTGGCATCGGAGCCGACCGAAAAGCGCAATCGGTGCAAGGTACCGAGGTTGACCAGCGCACTCCCTGACGCATACGCGCCAGCCGGTACCGCCTGGTTGGGCAGCGCGGCCGGTTCGATGCGATAGGCGCCTATGGGTATCACCGCTGCCTGCAGCAATAGGCAACGCTGGATGCCGGCCTGCTGCAGCATCAGCCAGTCACCGGGCAGGACGCCGAAGGTACTGTCGACGGAGAGGCCAGCACTGCCTTGTGCATAGGCGGCGATCAGGCGCGCTGCAGGCAAGGACTGCGCCTTGCCGGTGGCCAGCAGTTCGATCGTGTCTGGCGCACTGGCAATGCCATTCACGATGAGCATCGGCTGCAGCGGCAAAGCCGGCCCCAGTGCGGCGCCGGTCGCGCGCGTCAGGTCACAGCGCAATGCATCCGGCGGACCGAGGCCGTTACCCGCCATGCGCAGCTCCCGTACCAGCGACAGCATCCCGAACGTGCCATCGACATTCGCTTCGGCCATACCCGACACGGATTTGCGACGTGCGTCAAACAGCACACCGACCTTCAACACAACGGCCATCACCACCAGGCCAACGGCCAGCCCGACCATCATCTCGGCCAGGCTGTTGCCAGCGATGGGAATGGCAAGATGACGACCGATGGAAGACGGGCGGTTCATGTGCATCATCAATCGGCAATCATCGCCTGGACCTGCAACTGGTGCGGGTGACGATCCGCCGGCGCTTTCCAGTACAAGGTGATGGCGACGTGACGTTGCGCGTCGATGCTGACGATCGGCTGCATTGCAGCGGTCCCGGTGCCTGGCAAGCGCGACTGCACGTCAGCGAGCCAGGCCTGGTAATCGCTGGCGTTCACATCGCCAAAGCGCGACTGCAGCGATCCCACTGAGCGATCGCCAGTCCACATCCGTGCCACCAGCGCCGACGCAAGCTGGCTGGCTTCGTTGCGGTACTGCGCATTGGCCGATTCCGCCAGCGCGGAAGACAACAGCTTGAGCAGGGCCAGCATGCCGACCGAAAACAGCAGCAAAGAGAGCAGGGCATCGACCAGTGATCCGCCCTGCATGCCGCACCGGTCGCGCCACCTGCTTCCCACGGGCGAGCGAGCGGGATGAATGCCGGGCTTGAGCATCAGATACATGACAGCGGCTGACCCGCAGTGACCAACGGGTCACACCATCTGACCATGCCACTCGCACTCAGCAGAACCACCAGTCGCGGCACAGTCGCATCGTTGGCATCCACGATATCTATGCGACTGACTTCGGAACCATTGCCAATGGCCGGCGCCGCACCCGCGGCGTTGAAGGTCACTTGTGCCGGCAATTGGCTGCCCGCCTGCACGGGCGCCGACAATGCAGGGGCATTTTTGGCAAGGGTCGCGCCCCATCGCGCATCGTGCTCGGACGATGCATCAACGCCACGCAGTCGGCGCGGGCAACTGGCTGTGACGGTCACGCATCCCAGCACCCACACAGCATGGCCTTGCGCGTCGCCGAACGTCACCCGCACTTCCTGGTTGCGCGCGAGGGCTTCGCTGCGCGCTGCCTGCATCGCGGAGACCAGTGCATTGGCCCCGTTGCGAACAGCCAGCGTACGCATCCAGTGCGCCATCGACGGCACGCCAAGCACCACTATGACGACGGCAACAAACAGCGTGATCAGTAGTTCGATCAGGCTTAAAGCTTCACAGCGCATGCGAAGCCGGGCAACAGGATGAACGGGGCTCAGCATCCCGCCATCCGTTTCTCTACCCAGCAGTTGGCAGGGGCATCGCCCCACTCCGCCGGCAAGGCCGTCGTGCGCTGCGCGCCAAGATGATCGAGCGTGTAGCCGAAATTCGCCATCGCTCCATCGCCGCGCCCCGATGCGGATAGCAGGAAAGACTGCCCGTCCGTCGGCACCACGCAATTGAAAGTGAACTGTCCGGCCGGTGGCAGAGCAACGCCGCAGGACGTCGTTCCGCCGGACGCATAGCTGCGATGGTCCTGGTAAAACTGCTCAAGCCGCATGCCGGTCAGCAGCAGGCCACTCGTCGCTTCGGGTATGCGCGAGCGCAATACGTGGTCACGATAAGAAGGTACCGTGGTGACGGCAATGAGGGCGGCGATGACCAGTGCGACCATCAATTCGATCAGGCTGAATCCTTTGTGAAGGCGTGCGCCTGCAAACCGCATCGATGCGGCATGGCGGCAGGCAGCAAAGAATCCATACGGCATGGCGGACGATTACGCGTGTTCAGGCAATGCCAGAGCTTGCGCTTCGTGCAGGAAAACTGAGGGATTGTTAGCGCTGGCACTAACACTTCATACGGTCAACCGTTCACCGCTGAAGTGTTCGTAAGGAGATCAGGAGCGTGGCGCTGTGCTGTCATGCCGCCCATGCGGCGCAGCGAAAGGAAAGAGAAAAGGTGACGCGAATCAGGCAGCTTCGAGTTCTTCCTGTTCGACCATGCAGGCTTCGATCACGCGCAGGTCATTGTCACGCGCGAAGTCACGCAGGAACAGGTAAGCCAGCGGCTCGAGTTCATGGATGCGCGCATCAACCACGACGGAACGCACGCCTTCGACCAGACCCGGCATCACGTATGGGGAATAGCGGAGGTGGCGATCGAAGCCGGGTTCGGCATCGGGGTGGAAACGGCTCATGATGCCGCACAGGCGATCGGCCCAGTCGCTGGGACGGAATTGGCGACCGGCGATGGTCAGGCCCTGAATGATGAAATCGGTGGGAGTGATCGTCGATTCAATGTTCGGGTTTGCCATTTTTGCCGTACTTTCCTTGAGCCCTGTCGGTGGAAATTGCGGCCGCTCTGCGGCGGCGCAACAAAGTCCACATCTTACCGGACGCAGGGGGTGTTCCTCAAGGAGAACTACGAAACTCCAGCAAAATGGTCGGATTTGTCGGCCATTCTGGCGCGATTCAGCCCAGCCAGTTGGCCACCGAGACCATCAGAAGTAGCAAAATCCATAACAAAAGCGCACGCCAAATCAATCCGACGGTGCTTTGCAGCGAACGCACTGACGGTTCGTCGCCCGGCAGGACATCGATGTCGGCGCCCGGCTCCAGTACCGTGACGTCAACGCTAGGCAGATTGGGGGCGTATTCGGCCGGCGTGCCCAGCCTCACCCCCATGGCACCGCCACCGGCCGACAGGATGATGCCAACCGACTCATCGTGCCACCGGCGCGCGAAATTGCGCCACGCATAAACCGAGTCCTCGAAGTTGCCGACGATCGCAAACGCGATTGCGGTCAGGCGTGCCGGCAGCCAGTCGATGTAGTAAAACGCCCGCGCAGCGAAGCGGCCAAAGCCTTCCTGTCGCAGATGCTCGGGCTCGTTCCAAGCGCGGGCCAGGTACTCGGCCACGCGGTACAGCACGGCGCCGGCCGGGCCGAACGGCATCAGCAGCCAGAAGAACACGCCGAACACATTGCGGTGCGTCGTGACCAGCGCATTCTCGACGGCCAGCCGTGCGACTTCCTTCGCGTCCATGTCGACGGTGTCGGCCTTGGTCCACTCCGTCAGCAGACGGCGCGCCTCGGGCAGTTCGCCCGCATTCAGCGCGAGCTGTATCGACGTGAAGTAGTGGCTATAGTGGCGGAAGCCCAGCGTCAGGTAGACGATGGCGATCGACCAGGCCAGTTGCGCGACCGGCCCCAGCAGCGCCAGCAACCAGTAGATGAGCAGCGTCGGCATGAACAGCACCGATAGCATCACCAGCCAGGCCAGGCGGCCGTGCTCGGGACGGCCGGCATTGAAACTGTGTTCGACGCGGGCGGCGAAGGCGACGATCCAGCCGTAGAGCGCGTTGTCTTTGCGAAGCGGCCAGAACTGCTCGGCGAGCAGGACGACCAGGATCGGGAAGAGAGTCATGAAAGGCCGGACGCGAAGGATGAAATATCAGGAATGGTTTCGTAAGATAACGCAGTGAGTGCCGGGAATCAAACTTCGGACGCACTGCTCAGTCGCCGTCAGCGCCCTCGGCCCGCAGGAAGTGATACAGGTTGCGCAGCATCGCCGCCGTCGCCCCCCAGATGAAATAGCGCTCCCAAGGCATCGCATAAAAACTTCGGCGGCCCGGGCGATTCGGGAATTCGGCGCTGCGGCGCTGGTGGTTGGCGCCGTCCATCAGGAAATCCAGCGGCACTTCAAAGATCTCGGCCACCTCGAATTCGTCGGCGGCGAGCTCGAATGGCGGATGCACCAGCGCGACCACCGGCGTCACCTTGAAGCCGGTGCCGGTCTGGTAGTCCGGCAGGCTGCCGATGACCTCGATATGTCGGCGCGACAGACCGATCTCTTCCTCGGTCTCGCGCAGCGCGGTGGCGATCGCATCGTCGTCGTCCGGGTCGACGCGCCCGCCGGGGAAACTGATCTGCCCCGCATGGTCATGCAGGTGCGCGGTGCGCATCGTCAGCAGCATGCGCAGACCCTGGTCGCGCACCACCAGCGGCACCAGCACGGCGGCCGGCACCGCTGGACGACCGGAGAAATTCTTTTCGTCTTCGTCGCCGAACTCGGGCGACCACGCCACCGGCGCGCGGAAGCGCTCGCGCAGCCAGTCGGGCACCAGTTGCGCCGCCGGTACCGGCGGCTCGCCGGCCAGTGCGTCGATTTGCGCGAGGGTGGGGTCGATGATCTTGTGCTTCATGCCGCGTGCTTCATTCAACGTTCGTCAGTGTCTTGCCGCTGCATCGTAGCGCAGGGCCACCTTTGATTCAGGTAAGGATGAAAGGCAAAAAGAAAAGGGCACCCTCGGGTGCCCTTGTTCTTCGCGAGTCGCGAAAATTACTCCGCTGCGGCGCCGGCAGTGCGACGGGTCGGCAGCTTTTCGCGGATACGTGCGGACTTGCCCGAACGCTCACGCAGGTAGTACAGCTTGGCGCGACGGACGTCACCGCGGCGCTTCACTTCGATCGACGCGATCAGCGGCGAGTACAGCTGGAAGGTACGCTCGACGCCTTCGCCCGACGAGATCTTGCGGACGATGAAATTCGAGTTCAAGCCACGGTTGCGACGCGAGATCACGACGCCCTCGTATGCCTGCACGCGCTTGCGGTTACCTTCAACCACGTTCACGTTAACGATAACGGTGTCGCCCGGTGCGAATTCGGGAATGTTCTTGCCGAGGCGGGAAATTTCTTCCTGCTCGAGTTGCTGGATCAGATCCATGTCTTTTCTCCTGAACCATCTTGCCGGCGCTGTCTGTGCGTTGTGCCCGGTAGAGGATGGGGTTAACAAAATCAGGCGATGCCTGAGCTTACTGCTTGCTGCGTTGCTGCTACTGCTCAACCTGCCTGGTACTTCTTCAGCACGGCTTCATCCGCCTTGCCGAGCGAACCTTCGCTGCGTGCCTTGTCGATCAACTCGGGGCGCTTGGCCAGCGTCGCCTTCAGCGCCTGCTCGCGCCGCCACTTCGCAATCTCGCCGTGGTGGCCGCCGAGCAGCACGGATGGCACCGCTTCTCCTTCGTACACTTCCGGTCGCGTGTAGTGCGGGCAATCGAGCAAGCCGTTGACAAAACTGTCTTCGACCGCTGATGCATCATCATTCAACACGCCCGGCAGCAAACGGATCACGGCATCCATCAGCGCCATCGCCGGCAGCTCGCCGCCGGACAGCACGAAATCGCCGAGGCTGATCTCTTCATCAACACAGCGATCAATCAGACGCTGGTCGACGGCTTCGTAACGACCGCACAACAACACCAGCCCGGGCTCTGCTGCCAGCTGCACCACCTTGCGATGGTCCAGCGGCGCGCCCTGCGGCGACAGGTAGATCGTGCGCGGTTTCTGCAAACCTGCTTGCTGCTGCCTCGCTTTGGCGGCCGTGATGGCGGCTTCCAGCGGTGCGGCCATCATCACCATCCCGGGGCCGCCGCCATACGGGCGGTCATCCACGGTGCGGTGCTTGTCGCTGGTGAAATCCCTTGGATTCCACAGCGTCAGGCCAGCCATGTCCTGCTCGAAGGCGCGCCGCGTAATGCCGGATGCGGTCAGCGCCCTAAACATCTCGGGGAACAGCGTGATCACGTCGAACTGCATCGCTCTCCCCTGCTGCGGGACTTGCATCCCTTCGGAGCGGGTGCGATCAGTAATCGCGTTCCCAATCCACTTTTATTTTCTTGCCTGCCTGGTCGACTTCCGACACGAAGCGATCGACGAACGGTATCAACAGTTCCTGCGCCTTGTCCGCACCTTGCGCGGGCACCTCCACCCGGAGTATCGGATGAGCGCCATTGTCGATCAGGCCTGCGACCGTACCGAGCGCGTCACCACGCAGGTTTTCGACCCCATGACCGATCAGGTCAATCCAATAGAACTCGTTATCGTCCAGCGGCGGGAAATGCGCCCGGCGAACCTGTACCGTGGCGCCTTTCAGCAACTCGGCAGCGTTACGGTCAGCCACGCCGACCAATTGCGCGACGATGTCCTCGCCCTGCGGGCGCACCTGCATCGCATCGACATCGCGGAGCGCTGGTTTATCCAGCCACCAGGTCTTCGCGTGCAGCAGTGCGCTGGCTTCGGACGAATAAGGCCGGAGCCTGACCCATCCATGAATGCCGTAGGCACCCGTTATGTGTGCCACCAGCACCAGATCATCGGGAACCGGAATTCCCGCGGTACTGCTTAATGCCAAATCAGGCAGCTTTCTTGCCGTTGGACTTCACCAGACGCTCGACGGTCGGCGACAGTTGCGCGCCAACGCCGGTCCAGTAGCTCAGGCGGTCTTCCTTGATGCTGAAGCCCTGTGCCTGGCCAGCAGCGATCGGGTTGTAGAAGCCGATGCGCTCGATGAAGCGGCCATCGCGACGGTTACGCGAATCGGTTGCGACGATGTTGTAGAACGGGCGCTTCTTGGCGCCGCCACGGGAAAGGCGAATGACGACCATGATCTTCTCGAAAAAAAGGGGTACGGACGGGGAAAAGTCCGCGATTATACCGGTTTTCCCCTACCGGCAACAAGCACCGGCTTGGGCCGGGCTGGCGGTTTGCGCAGACTGCGGCACTGCGGCACACTGGCGGCTACGGAAAAATTGCCCGCAAGGTACAAAATCGGCAATTTTTCCACCCTGTTTTCTGATAATTGCCTGAATTTCCGGGCTTTTTCCCCAGCCGCCCTGCCCGCCTCTGCCGATGAATTCCCCGCACAAGAACAAGACCTTCACCGCCCTGTTGTCATTTTTGCTAGGCATGCTCGGCGTCCACCGCTTCTACCTGCAAGGCCTGGGCGACCGCTGGGGCTGGCTGCACGCCGCCAGCCTGCCGGCCACGGCTGCCGTGATGGCCACCGATCCGAGCCGGCCGCTGCTGATCAATGCGGTGCCGCTGGTGATATCGATGCTCGTCGCCAGTGTCGAAACTTTCGTGATCGGCCTGATGCCGGACGAGAAATGGGATGCGACCTACAACCCGGAGTCCGGCAAGCAATCGGACAGCCAGTGGTATGTCGCTGCGCTGATGGTCGCCAACCTGTTCTATGGCGCTACGCTGCTGCTGACCGTCATCGCGCGCGCCTTCGACCTGTGGCTGACGGGCGGCGCCTACGGCTGAACACGATATTCAACGCCCAATAAAAACGGCCGGGTCTCCCCGGCCGTTTTGCTTTGCGCGATACGAACGGCGCGCAGGTTCAGGACGATCAGAACTGGTCTTCCGCCAGCGCCAGCACGCCGGCGCTGCCTTCGACGATCGCCGTCTTGGCTGCGACTGCCTGCGGCAGGTGGTGATCGGCGAAGAAGCGGGCGGTTGTAATCTTGGCTTTATAGAACGATGCATCGCCATCGCCAGCCTTCAGCTTGTCGGTCGACACCAGTGCAGCACGCGCCATCTGCCAGCCACCGAACACGACGCCTGCCATCTTCAGGTAAGGCACGCTGCCGGCGAATGCGGCCTTGATGTCGCTCTTTGCGGTGGCGGCAATGTAGTCCACCACCTGCTCGAGCGCGGTGCTGGCTTCGGCCAGTCGCTTGCCGATCACGACGAGATCGTCCGAACCAGAGGCCTTCAGCTGCGCTTCGGTCGCACGCACTTGCGCGATGATCTGCTTGGCCACCGCGCCGCCATCGCGCGCGGTCTTGCGGCCGATCAGGTCATTCGCCTGGATCGCGGTCGTGCCTTCGTAAATGGTCAGGATGCGCGCATCGCGATAGTGCTGGGCCGCGCCGGTCTCTTCGATGAAGCCCATGCCGCCGTGCACCTGCACGCCGGTCGATGCGACATCGATCGACAACTCGGTCGACCAGCCCTTGACGATCGGCACCATGAATTCATAGAAAGCCTGGTTGGCCTTGCGGGTCGCTTGGTCGGCATGATGATGGGCCGCGTCATGTGCGGCAGCCGCCACGTAGGACAGCGCGCGTGCCGCTTCGGTCTGTGCACGCATGCTCATCAGCATGCGCTTGACGTCCGGGTGATGAATGATGGCCACCGGGCCCGGCGAGCCGGCGAGGTCACGCGACTGCACGCGATCCTTCGCATAGGCGACGGCCTGTTGGTACGCGCGCTCGGCCACCGAGATGCCCTGCATGCCAACGGCGAAGCGCGCCGAGTTCATCATGATGAACATGTACTCAAGGCCGCGATTCTCTTCGCCGACCAGATAACCGACCGCGCCGCCCTGATCGCCGAACTGCAGCACCGCCGTCGGGCTGGCCTTGATGCCCAGCTTGTGCTCGATCGACACGCAGTGCACGTCATTGCGCGCGCCCAGCGAGCCATCGGCGTTCACATTGAATTTGGGCACGATGAACAGCGAAATACCCTTCACGCCTTCCGGCGCATTCGGGGTGCGCGCAAGCACCAAATGGACGATGTTCTCGGCCATGTCGTGCTCACCGTAGGTGATGAAGATCTTGGTGCCGAACACCTTGTAGGTGCCATCACCCTGCGGCTCGGCACGCGAGCGTACCAGCGCGAGGTCGGAGCCGGCCTGCGGTTCGGTCAGGTTCATGGTCCCGGTCCATTCGCCGGATACCATCTTCGAGATGTACAGCTGCTTTTGCGCATCGCTTCCAGCGGTCATCAGCGCCTCGATGGCGCCGTCGGTCAGCAGCGGGCACAGCGCGAAAGACAGGTTCGCGGAATTCAGCATTTCTATGCACGGCGTGCCCAGCAGCTTGGGCAAGCCCTGGCCGCCGAATGCCACCGGGTGCTGGATGCCTTGCCAGCCCGCTTCACCGAAGGCCTTGAACGCTTCCTTGAAGCCGGGCGTGGTGGTGACCTTGCCGTCATGCCAGTGGCTGGGCTGCTGGTCGCCGGTCCAGTTCAGCGGTGCGACGACTTCGCCGCAGAATTTTGCATTTTCTTCCAGTACCGCTTCGGCGGTGTCGGGAGTCGCATCCTCACAGCCCGGTAGTTGGCTGATGGCCTCGAGGCCTGCGAGTTCGTTCATGACGAACAGCATATCCTTGACGGGCGCGATGTAGCTCATGGGATCTCTCCAATCAGTGTTGTGCGTTGTTATTGCTGTCTTGCTTAGCTTAATCCAATGAAAAACGGCCGTCTGTCAGTCGCGTGACAGTCCGGCCGTTTCTCACATCATTGAATCGGGCGCGCAGCCGTCATCAATGGAGTTCTTTGATCAAGGCAGGCACGGCCTCGAACAGGTCGCCCACGAGGCCATAGTCGGCCACGCTGAAGATCGGCGCTTCCGGATCCTTGTTGATCGCGACGATGGTCTTCGAGTCCTTCATGCCGGCCAGGTGCTGGATCGCCCCCGAGATGCCGACCGCGATGTACAGCTGCGGCGCGACGATCTTGCCGGTCTGACCGACCTGCCAGTCGTTGGGCACATAGCCCGCATCCACCGCAGCGCGCGACGCGCCCATCGCAGCGCCCAGTTTGTCTGCCAGCGGCTCGAGGAGCTTGAAATTCTCGCCCGAGCCCATGCCGCGGCCGCCAGAGACGATAACCTTGGCGGCGGTCAGTTCCGGACGATCGGACTTGGCCAGCTCGCGCGACACGAAAGCCGACGTGCCATTGTCGCTGACGACGTCGAGCTTTTCGATCGCGGCGCTGCCGCCCGCGCCCGCCACTGCGGCATCAAAACCAGTGGTACGGACAGTAATGACCTTGATCGGGTCGATCGATTGCACGGTCGCGATCGCATTACCGGCGTAAATCGGGCGCTCGAAGGTATCGGGCGCATCGACCTTGGTGATCTCGGAGATCTGGCCGACATCCAGCGATGCGGCCACGCGCGGCAGGATGTTCTTGCCGTAGGCCGTCGCCGGTGCCAGCACGTGGCTGTAGTTCTTCGCGATGGCCAGCGCTTGTGCGGCGACGTTTTCGGCCAAGCCATTGGCAAATGCTGCGGCGTCGGCCACCAGCACTTTAGAGACGCCGGCGATCTGCGCAGCAGCCGCTGCAGCAGCGTCGCACTGGTGGCCAGCGACGAGGACGTGCACATCGCTGCCGCACTGGGCGGCCGCGGTGACAGTGTTCAGGGTGCTCGCCTTCAGCGAGGCATTGTCGTGTTCAGCAATGACGAGTGCGGTCATGGAAATTCCGATCAGATGACTTTGGCTTCGTTCTTCAGTTTCGCCACCAGCGTAGCGACGTCCGGCACGATGGTGCCGGCCGAGCGCTTGGCAGGCTCGGCAACTTTCAGCGTCTTCAGGCGCGGTGCGACATCGACGCCCAGCGCTTCAGGCTTGACGACGTCGAGCGGCTTCTTCTTCGCCTTCATGATGTTGGGCAGCGTCACATAGCGCGGCTCGTTCAGGCGCAGGTCGGTGGTGATGATGGCCGGCAGCGACAGCGACACGGTCTCGAGGCCGCCGTCGACTTCCCGCGTGACCACAGCCTTGCCGTCTTCGATCGCCACTTTGGACGCGAAGGTCGCTTGCGGCCAGCCCAGCAGCGCAGCCAGCATCTGGCCGGTCTGGTTGCAATCGTCGTCGATCGCCTGCTTGCCGAGGATGATCAGTTGCGGCTGTTCCTTGTCGGCCAGTGCCTTGAGCAACTTGGCGACAGCCAGCGGCTGCAGTTCAAGGTCAGCCGGTGTCTCGGCGAGGATCGCGCGGTCGGCGCCGATCGCCATCGCCGTGCGCAGGGTTTCCTGGCACTGGGTGACGCCACACGACACAGCCACCACTTCGGTCGCCTTGCCGCCTTCTTTGAGACGCATCGCCTCTTCCACAGCGATTTCGTCGAACGGGTTCATCGACATCTTCACATTGGCAATGTCGACACCGCTGCCATCGGATTTGACGCGCACTTTGACGTTGTAGTCGACCACGCGCTTGACCGGAACCAGTACCTTCATGGGAGTCCTATGTTGCTAAAGGATTAATTGACGTTAACGTAAACTGCAATTATAGGGGGTGAAGCCTTCGGCACGCAAAACCTGCGCACGATCGTGCGCTTTGCGTGCGAAGTGCGTGCCGCCATCCTAGCGCCACTGCCGTCGCGCAGCTGTCAGCGCGACGACAGTCGGCGAACTTCACTTCCGCTTCAGGAAGAAAGTGAATTCCTTGGGCTCGGCGCCCGCGTTTTCTTCGTGCGCGAGCAGTTCGTTGCCGGTCTGGCGCGCGAACGCACCGAAGTCCCGCACCGAACCCGGATCCGTCGCCATCACGCGCAGCACATCGCCGCTGGCCATGTCGGCCAGCGCCTTCTTCGCTTTCAGGATGGGCAGCGGGCACTTCAGGCCGCGCGCGTCGAGGTCTTTTTGGAAGTCCATCGTTGCCGCTCCCGTCACGCGCCCAGCTTGCCGCCGACCCACTGGCTGACCGAGGCCAGCGCTGCCGGCAACGCGGCCGGGTTGGTGCCGCCAGCCTGCGCCATGTCAGGACGGCCACCGCCCTTGCCACCGACCTGCTGCGCGACGTGGTTGACCAGTTCACCCGCCTTGATCTTGCCCGTCGCGTCGGCAGTGACGCCGGCAATCAGGCTGACCTTGTCGCCGTCCACGGCCGCCAGCACGATGGCGGCGGTCTTGAGCTTGTCCTTCATCTTGTCCATCACGCTGCGCAGGGTCGCCACATCGGCGCCTTCCAGCGTCGCGGCCAGCACCTTGATGCCGGCGATGTCGACCGCTTGCGCGAGCATTTCATCGCCCTGGCTGGAAGCCATCTTGCCCTTCAGCGCGGCGAGTTCCTTTTCCAGCGTCTTGACCTGGTCCTGCACCTGCGCGATGCGGGAGGTGATTTCTTCCGGCTGTACCTTCAGCGCAGCAGCGGCTTCGTTCACGCGCGCCGCCAGCGATTGCACCAGCGCCAGCGCATTCTCGCCGGTGACGGCTTCGACACGGCGAATGCCGGCGGCCACGCCGCCCTCGGACACGATCTTGAACAGGCCGATATCGCCGGTGCGGGTCACGTGGGTGCCGCCGCACAGTTCGGTCGACGAGCCGATGCCGAGCACGCGCACGGTGTCGCCGTACTTCTCGCCGAACAGCGCCATCGCGCCGGCCTTGATCGCATCGTCGTACCCCATGTGCTGCGCATTGGTACCGGCGTTGCTGAGAATTTCATGGTTGACCAGCGCCTCGATGCGGCGAATTTCGTCGGACGTCAGCGGCGCGTTGTGGCTGAAGTCAAAGCGGGTCTTGTCGGCATCGACCAGCGAGCCTTTCTGCACCACATGGCCGCCGAGCACGGTGCGCAACGCCTTGTGCATCAGGTGGGTCGCCGAGTGGTTGCGCATGGTCGCGGCGCGCACATGGGCATCGACCTTGGCCGTGACCTGGTCGCCTACCGTCAGCGTGCCGGACGCGAGCTTGCCGTGGTGGCCGGTCACATCCGGCTGCACCTTTTGCGTATCGGCCACGGTGAACGAGGCATTGCCTGCTTCGAGCACGCCGACGTCGCCTGCCTGGCCGCCGGATTCGGCATAGAACGGCGTGGTGTCCAGCACCACGGTGGCTTCCGTGCCGGCAGCAATCGAATTCACCGATGCGCCATTCACGTACAACGCGAGCACCTTCGCTTCGCCATGCAGCGTGTCATAGCCGGTAAAGACCGTCTTCGGTCCCGAGTATTCGATGGCGGCCGCCATTTCGAACTTGCCGGCCGCGCGGGCGGCCGACTTCTGCTTTTCCATCGCTTCGCTGAAGCCGGCCTCGTCGAGCGTCACATCGCGCTCGCGGCAGATGTCGGCGGTCAGATCGAGCGGGAAGCCATAGGTGTCATACAGCGTGAAGGCGGTCTTGCCATCGAGGCGGCCCGGATCTTTGGCCAGTGCCGCTTCGAGGATTTTCATGCCGTTTTCCAGCGTTTCGCCGAAACGTTCTTCTTCCTGCCTCAGCACCATCATCACGCGCTCTTGCGCGTCGGCCAGTTCCGGATAGGCGGCGCCCATTTCCTTGACGAGGTCCGGCACCAGCTTGTGGAAGAAGGGCTTCTTCTGGCCCAACTTGTTCCCGTGGCGCAGCGCACGGCGTACGATACGGCGCAGCACATACGCGCGGCCATCGCTGCCCGGCACGACACCGTCAGTGACGAGGAAGGCGCAGGCGCGGATATGGTCGGCGATCACGCGCAGCGAGCCATTGGAGAGGTCTTTCGCGCCGGTCTCGCGCGCGGCCGCTTTGACGAGACGATCGAACAGGTCGATCTCGTAGTTGCTGTGCACGTGCTGAAGAACGGCAGCCAGTCGCTCGAGTCCCATGCCGGTATCGACGCATGGGGCCGGCAGCGGGGTCAGCGTGTATTCGCCGGTGGCCGGGTCGAGCTGGCGGTCGAACTGCATGAACACGTTGTTCCAGATCTCGATGTAGCGGTCACCATCCTGCTCGGCGCTGCCCGGGGGGCCGCCCCAGACGTCCGGGCCGTGGTCATAGAAGATCTCCGAGCACGGGCCGCAGGGGCCGGTCTCGGCCATCTGCCAGAAATTGTCCGATGCATACGGTGCACCCTTGTTGTCACCGATGCGCACCACGCGCTCGGGCGGCAGGCCGATCACCTTGGTCCAGATGTCATAGGCTTCGTCATCGGTCTGGTAGACGGTGGCCCACAGCTTCTCGGCCGGCAGGCCGTAGACTTGGGTCAGCAGTTCGTATGCCCAGACCAGCGAATCCTTCTTGAAGTAGTCGCCGAACGACCAGTTACCCAGCATCTCGAAGAAAGTGTGGTGGCGCGCGGTATAGCCGACGTTCTCCAGATCGTTGTGCTTGCCACCGGCACGCAGGCAGCGCTGCACGGAAGCGGCGCGCACGTAATCGCGCTTGTCCGTGCCGAGGAAGGTGTCCTTGAACTGCACCATGCCGGAGTTCGTGAACAGCAGCGTCGGATCATTGCCCGGCACGAGGCTGGACGAGCGGACGATGGTGTGGCCTTTGGAAGCAAAAAAGGCCAGGAATTTTTCGCGGATTTCAGCGGCATTCATCATGATGCGATTCGGAGCGAGTAAGGACAATCGGTACGTCGGGTACGGTGCTGCACGATGCGAAGGCACCCCGGATGTGCATGGGCTTCGTTGAAGCGTGCGGGAAGCCCGGCGGGCAATGCCGCCGGCAAACCTTGGATTATACGTGAACGACCCTGCCCGACCCGCGCCGGCGCTGGCATGTGGCTGCATTTGATTGCCGAAAAATTAATGCGCTGCAGCGGAATTTCGAGCTCGCGGCGCAGGCCGCCAGGGCTGACCTGCCGCGTACTCAGGCAAACCCGGGGCCGATCAGGTCGAGCCGGTCGGTACAGATCGCATCGACGCCCATGGCAAACAGTTCGCGCGCCTGTGCCGGGTCATTCACCGTGTAGCACAGCAAGCCGTAGCCGGCCGCCTTCACGGCCGCCGCCCGGATCGGTGTCAGCAACGCCGCTTTCGCATGCAAGGCCACCGCCCCCACCTGCTGCAACTGCTCGACCCAGTCGTCCGGCACTGCCTCGACCAGCAACGCCCGTGGCAGCGTCGGCGCGGCATCGCGCGCCGCAAGCAGCGCATCGACCGCAAACGAAGACAGCAGCACGCTGCCGGCGGGCAGCGCTACGCAGGCCAGCGCCACTTGCCGGCCCGTTGCCGCTTCGGTGCCGGGCACCGGCTTGATCTCGGCATTCATCCAGATGCCATGCGCGAGGCAAAAGTCGCGCGCAACCGCAAAAGTCGGCACCGGCTCGCCGGTGAAGGCGGGCGCAAACCATGCGCCCGCGTCCATCGCCGCGAGATCCGCCAGCGTGCAATCGCCAATGCTGCCCTGCCCCTGCACCGTGCGCCCGCGTTCGGGATCGTGCATCAGCACCAGTCCGTCAGCCGCATCCATCACGTCAAATTCGGCGGCATGGAAACCATGCGACAAACCGCAGCGCAGCGCGGCAATGGTGTTCTCGGGCGCGAGGTTGCCGCCGCCGCGATGGGCGATCATCTTTGCCGGATAGGTCCACATGTCCCGCCTCCCTTTGATTGCGCGCCTGTTCGCTGCGATGGCTACGGTAAAATGCCACTATCTTTCACCGCATTATCTTCCTGATCCATGGGCAATGACAGCAGCAACGGCGCGCCAGCCGCACCGTCCAATTTCCTGCGTGGCATCATCGATGCCGATATCGCCAACAACAAATATGCGGCGCGCAGCGACAAGCAAGGCCAGGCACTGCCCACCGTCATCACCCGCTTCCCGCCGGAGCCCAACGGTTATCTGCACATCGGCCATGCCAAGTCGATCTGCCTGAACTTCGGCCTCGCACGCGATTACAACGGCCGCTGCCACCTGCGTTTCGACGACACCAACCCGACCAAGGAAGAACAGGAATACGTCGACACCATCATCGACAGCGTCGCCTGGCTGGGCTTCTCATGGAAAACCGATGACGACGAACACCAGTACTTCGCCAGCGATTATTTCGACCAGCTGTATGCGATGGCCGAGTGGCTGGTGACGGCCGGCCATGCCTATGTCGACAGCCAGAGCGCGGAGGAAATGGCGGCCAATCGCGGCTCGTTCAGCGAGCCGGGCAAGAATTCGCGCTTTCGTGACCGCCCGGCCGATGAGTCGCTGGACCTGCTGCGGCGCATGAAGGCCGGCGAGTTCAAGGATGGCGAACACATACTGCGAGCCAAGATCGACATGGCGTCGCCGAACATGAACATGCGCGACCCGGCAATCTATCGCATTCGTCATGCACATCACCATCGTACCGGCGACCAGTGGTGCATCTACCCGATGTACGACTATGCGCACCCGATCTCGGATGCGATCGAAAACATTACGCATTCATTCTGCACGCTGGAATTTCAGGACCACCGCCCGTTCTACGACTGGATCCTCGAGCGGCTGGCCGAAGGTGGTTTCTTCAAGAAGCCGCTGCCGCAGCAATATGAATTCGCGCGCCTGAACCTGACCTATGCGATCACCAGCAAGCGCAAGCTGCTGCAACTGGTCGAAGAAAACATCGTCGATGGCTGGGATGACCCGCGCATGCCGACCATCGTCGGCATTCGTCGCCGTGGCTTCACGCCGGAATCGATACAGCTGTTTGCAGAGCGCATCGGCGTGGCCAAGTCTGATAGTTGGATCGACATGGGCGTGCTGGAAGGCGCATTGCGTGATGACCTCGATGCGAAAGCTGCGCGCACCGTCGGCGTACTGAATCCGCTGAAGCTGATCATCGACAATTACCCGGAAGGCCAGAGCGAAGCCTGTACCGCGCCGGTGCATCCGCACCATCCGGAACGCGGCCAGCGCAATTTCCCGCTCAGCCGCGAGCTGTGGATCGAGGCGGAAGATTTCATGGAAGCGCCGGAAAAAGGTTATTTCCGCCTGTACCCGGGTAACAAGGTGCGCCTGCGCTATGGCTACGTGGTCGAGTGCACGGGCTGCGACAAGGATGCGTCGGGCAAGGTGATCGCTGTCCATTGCCATTACTACCCGGACAGCAAGAGCGGCACCGACGGCGCGAACAATTACAAGGTCAAGGGCAACATCCACTGGGTATCGGCACCGCATGCGGTCGAGGCCGAAGTGCGCATGTATGACCGGCTGTTCAGCGACCCGCATCCGGACGCCGGCGGCAAGGACTTCAAGTTGGCCTTGAACCCCGATTCGAAATCGGTGATCACCGCTTACCTCGAAGCCGGCGCCGACAACGCAAAGCCGGATGACAAGTTCCAGTTCGAGCGCCATGGCTACTTCGTGGCCGATCGCGTGGATACCCAGCCGGGCAAGCCGGTGTTCAACCGCATCGTGACGCTGAAGGATAGCTGGGGCGGGAAGTAATCCGCGTTTTTCCCTCGACAGTGGCGGCTGAATGGCCATCGCCGCTGTCGAATGCAGGTGTGTTTCAGATGAGCGGCAAGGGGCGATGAAGTTCGACAAGCTGGTCTTTCTTGACCTCGAGACCACGGGCACCAACCCGGTTTCGGATCGCATCACCGAGATCGGCCTGGTCGAGGTCGATGCTGCCGGCCAGGCGACGCACTGGTCCAGCCTCGTCAATCCGGGCGTCGGCATCCCGGCCTTCATCCAGAGCCTGACCGGCATCTCGAACGACATGGTGCGCAACGCACCGACTTTCGATGCGCTCGCGCCCGCCCTGCATGAACGACTGCAGGGCGCGCTGTTCATTGCGCACAATGCGCGCTTTGACTATGGCTTCCTGCGCAACGCGTTCAGTGAAGCCGGACTGCCGTGGAAGTCCGACGTGCTGTGCACGGTGAAGCTGTCGCGCGCACTGTTTCCGCATGAGCGCAAGCACAATCTTGATACGCTGATCGAGCGCCACCAATTGCAGCCCGATGGCCGCCATCGCGCACTGGCCGATGCCGATCTGTTGTGGCAGTTGTGGCAAAAGCTGCATGCGGTGCTGCCCATCGACGATATCGAGCGCGCGCTGCAAATCCTGCTGCAACGCCCCAGCCTGCCCTCGCATTTGCCGCCCGATGCGCTGGACGACATTCCCGACACCCCGGGCGTCTACCTGTTCTACGGTGAGAATGACGTGCCGCTGTATGTCGGCAAAAGCGTGCGCCTGCGCCAGCGCGTGCTGTCGCACTTCAACGCCGACCACAAGCTGTACAAGGAAATGCGGCTGTCACAGCAATTGCACCGCATTGACTGGCGCGAGACGGCCGGCGAAGTCGGCGCACTGCTGCTGGAGGCGCAACTGGTCAAGCACCTGCAGCCCATCCACAACCGCAAGCTGCGCCGACAAGGCGACTTGTGCGCGTGGCGCCTCGACGACGACATGGCCGGCGGGCTGACGCCCGTGCTGACCTTTGCGCAGGATGCGGACTTCGGCCATGCCCGGCATCTTTATGGTCTGTTCAGTTCGAAGCGCAAGGCTGAGGCCACGTTGCGCGAGCTGGCCGAATCGCACCAGCTCTGCCTGGTACAACTCGGGCTGGAAAGCCGCAGCGGCCCGAACAAGCCCTGCTTCGCGTGGCAGCTGAAACGCTGCAAGGGCGTCTGCTGCGGACGCGAAGGCCTTTCCTTCCATCGCGCGCGCCTCGAAGCGGCGCTGGCCAGCCTGCATGTCCGTACCTGGCCCTTTGCCGGCGCCGTCGGGCTGGTCGAGACGCTTGGCGAACGAACCGATGTCCACGTGGTCAGTAACTGGTGTTACCTCGGCACTGCCCGCTCGGAAGATGAGGTCTGGTCGCTGCTGGCCGATGCGCCATCGCGCCCGGCCTTCGACCTCGACACCTACAAGATTCTCAGCAAAGCCCTGACCGGCACCGGCAGCAAGCTCAGCGGCATGCAGGTGCGTCTGTTGAATGCTGCATAGCGCAAGGAAAATTTGTTACCTAAACGCAAGTTAAGGCGTAATATGGTTTCGAATGTGTATCGGTTTAAAAGTACACATGAAAATAATAACAATTTAAAAAGAATGGAGACTGCACCCGCGATTCCTTCTGCCGCCCGGTTATCCGCCGCAGCGTGCACGCCTTCTTGACTGAAGCATGGAATCCGCGTCTTCGTATTGAACTCCCCCCTGAATGTGCATCGCGCCGCCGTCGATCGACAGTGGTGTTCGGTTGACCCGCATCAAAAATGCCCGGAAACCGATTGCTAGCATCTGATGTTTTGCCGTTTTTGCATTGCGCAGTTGGCCATGCGAGACGGGCTGTACCGAGGTTAGTGGCTCCCGGTTGGCCGGACCGGGACTGCATCGCTACCTCATCGCATCACCGCTTTGCCGCAGCATCGATTCATGTAGTCGTCATCAAGCAGCATTCACGGAGAACAATATGGAAGAAGTCGTCATCGTCGCCGCCGCACGCACCGGCGTCGGCAAGTTCGGGGGAACCCTCGCCAAGATTCCAGCTGCAGAGCTTGGCGCTCATGTCATCAAAGGGCTGGTGCAACGCACCGGCGTCGACCCGAAGCTGATCAGCGAAGTGATCATGGGCCAGGTGCTGGCGGCCGGCGTCGGCCAGAACCCGGCACGCCAGGCGGTGATCAAGAGCGGCCTGCCGGACATGGTCCCGGGCATCACCATCAACAAGGTCTGCGGCAGCGGCCTGAAGGCCACCCACCTCGCGGCGCAAGCCCTGATGTGCGGCGATGCCGACATCATCATCGCCGGCGGCCAGGAAAACATGAGCGCCTCCCCGCACGTGCTGAACAATTCGCGCGACGGCTTCCGCATGGGCGACACCAAGCTGGTCGACACCATGATCGTCGACGGCCTGTGGGATGTGTACAACCAGTACCACATGGGCATCACTGCCGAGAACGTAGCCAAGAAGCACAATGTGTCGCGCGCCGAGCAAGATGAATTCGCGGTCGCTTCGCAACAGAAAGCCGAGGCCGCGCAAAAGGCCGGCAAGTTCAAGGACGAGATCCTGCCGCTGGAAATCGCCGGCAAGAAGGGCAGCATCGTGTTCGACAGCGATGAATACATCAAGGCCGGCACCACCCTCGAATCGCTGGCAGGCTTACGCCCCGCATTCTCGAAGGAAGGCACGGTCACCGCCGGCAATGCGTCGGGCATCAATGACGGCGCCGCTGCGGTGATGATGATGACCGCGAAGAAGGCGAAGGAGCTGGGCCTGAAGCCGCTGGCAAGAATCGCCGGCTATGCATCAGCCGGCCTCGACCCGACCATCATGGGCATGGGCCCGGTGCCTGCCAGCCAGCGCTGCCTGCAGAAAGCCGGCTGGACCCACAAGGACCTCGACCTGATGGAGATCAATGAAGCCTTCGCGGCACAGGCGATCGCCGTCAACAAGGAAATGGGCTGGGATACGTCGAAGATCAACGTCAACGGCGGCGCGATTGCAATCGGCCACCCGATTGGTGCCTCCGGTTGCCGCATCCTGGTCACCCTGATCCACGAAATGATTCGTCGCGATGCGAAGAAGGGCCTCGCAAGCTTGTGCATCGGCGGCGGCATGGGCGTTGCCCTCGCCATCGAGCGCTGACCCGCGTTCGCACCGACTGAAAACATCCACAATCAATCAAGGAGCAAACATGAGCAGAGTCACACTGGTTACCGGCGGCATGGGCGGCCTGGGCGAGGCGATTTGCATCAAGATGGCCAACATGGGTTATGACGTGGCGACCACCTACTCGCCGGGCAATACCAAAGTCGATGCCTGGCTGGCAGAGATGAAGGACAAAGGCTACAACTTCCGCGCCTACGCGTGCGACGTGGCCGACTTCGCATCGGCGCAAGAGTGCATCGCCCAGATCACGAAGGACATGGGCCCGATCGACGTACTGGTCAATAACGCCGGCATCACGCGCGACATGACCTTCAAGAAGATGGACAAGGTGAATTGGGATGCGGTCATGAAGACCAACCTCGACTCCGTGTTCAACATGACCAAGCCTGTCACCGACGGCATGATGGAGCGTGGCTGGGGCCGCATCGTCAACATCTCGTCCGTCAACGGCCAGAAAGGCGCATTCGGCCAGACCAACTACTCGGCCGCCAAGGCCGGCATGCACGGCTTCACGAAGGCGCTGGCGCTGGAAGTGGCGAAGAAAGGCGTGACCGTCAACACCATCTCGCCGGGCTACATCGGCACCAAGATGGTCACTGCGATCCCGCAGGAAGTGCTGGACTCGAAGATCATCCCGCAGATCCCGATGGGCCGGCTGGGCAAGCCGGAAGAAGTGGCGGGCCTGGTTGCCTACCTCGCCTCCGATGAAGCCGCCTTCCTGACCGGCGCCAACATCGCGATCAACGGCGGCCAGCACATGCAGTAAGGCTGCGACCTCCCCGGCGCGACCGGCCTGGCAGGTTGCCCGGGGGTGTCAAATCAGCGATAATCCGGCTCGCGTTGTCGGCCGCATGGCAGCAACGTCTGGCCTCGGTGGTGAAATTGGTAGACGCGCCGGACTCAAAATCCGGTTCCGAAAGGAGTGTCGGTTCGATTCCGACCCGAGGCACCAACTAGGCTAGGCAAGTCATTGATTTGCCAGACTTTCTCTCTGCAAGGACCCTTTCCTTTAGGTATTTCTTAGGTAGGGTTCCATGCCAGCAATCCAATTTGGTACCATCACGATCAACGTGAAAGGGTACTTCAACAATAACGGCTCTCACTACTTCCAGATCGCTGTTCCTAAGCGGCTGCAGACGCGGGTGAGAAAGGCCAACATCAAGATTCCCCTCAAGCCTGAGGACGGGCATTTTGCTATCCAATGCGAAAGGCTTGGGCGGCAGTACAAAGCTTTATTTCGCGCTCTCGACAACGATTCAACTCTCGTTCCCTCTGAAACCAGAGCAGCGGCTGTCGCACTTCTCCGCACTCATGGACTTGAACCCGGTGACGGCCTGAAGGAAGTCACTTTGGTCGATGTCCCTGAAGTACCAGCTCCTTTCGATCCACAAGCTCATCTACATGAGTTTTTCGACAGTCTCACTGGCAACAATCACGTTGAGCAAATAGCGTTACAGGCGCTGAAGCAAGATTTACCCGTACTTCTTTCAGAAGCATTCGCCGTCTATCTGGACAACCATGAGAAAGGCAAAGATGCCATCTTTTGCAAAGCCCAGAAGCAGCACTGGGACAAGCTCATCACCTTCGCTGGCGACATCGCACTTGAAAAGCTCACACGGGCACAGGCCAAGCAGTTTCGTGATAGCCGACTTGTAATGACCCAGTAAAAACCTGCTCAGGTCATAATTTCGAAAGGAAAATGACATGAGCACCGTAATGGACGAAGACTTCAAACGCTGGACCGCGAAGCGCAAAGCCGCGCTGGTGACGGAAATCA
>JACCDY010585618.1_pt1 | contig 55412 bp, 52 predicted proteins | sample 7446391 | NCBI WGS metagenome assembly JACCDY01 (sample SAMN15323451, study PRJNA562643) | freshwater metagenome | isolation source: river surface water | place: USA:Blue River Watershed | collected 2017-08-18
AATTTTTGGGCTGATTCAGAAAAAAAGAAAAAAGATCGTTTGCGCATAGCGGAAATCGCATTAAAAGCCAAAAGAATTTTCATTCAAGAGGCCATTCCAAATCTTTTCGCCTTTCCTGAAAATAATGAGAATGATATTTTACGACTCAAAGAGGAAGCCATGACAATGAACTCAGAATCAATTGCCTACGCTGCTCTTGCCATGAGAACTAGAAAGGATTTTAGCTCGGAAATAAGATCCGAAAATGCTCCCTATTTTGTTATTCATGGGGAAGAGGACAATCTGGCTACAGCAGAACAATATCTGCCATACATAAAAGACGAACATTTATTTGTTGTTAAACAGGCCGGACACATGTCTCACATTGAAAAACCAGGTGAAATTCAACAAATTTTGAGAATAATATTATTGAACTTATTTTGACAAATGCTTTAATGCTTCCCTTCTTGCCAACCCTTGAATGCCACTTTCATCCACAAACAAACGCACAAGTTCAGGTTCAGTTTTAGCATACTGTCGCAAACTCCACCCGATCGCTTTTTGAATAAAAAACTCTTTCTCGAACTTAAACTGTTGTATTAAGTCCTTAAGCAGATTAAAATCCGTTTGGTGATAGTATTTCAATTGAAAAATTAAGCAAGATCTCCTTAACCACATATTCTCACCATTTCTCCAATTAGCTACCAACTTCTTTTTTTGATCAGGGAAAATTGCCATATAACGAGACAAATAATTACTAGCAAGATTATCAACAGAATCCCACCAAGAATTATTCGTCAAAAGAAACTCTAATTGTTCACTATCAGATGGATGAATATCATTTGTTTTCCATTTACTCATCCAATCCATAGCCGTGTAATGAAATTCTCGTTGATCCTTTTGCCAAAGTTCTAGAACCAAATCCCAGCGCTGATCTCGCGTTAAATCAGAAGGAATAGCATTGAACCATTTTTTTTGAATTTCAGCGCGAATAGGCTTTTTAATACCAAAATAATCAAAACGATTTTTCATATATCGCGCCATCCCGATGGATTCTTGCTCATTTCGATTTTTTTCAAACTCGATTTCTAACTGGGTAATTAACTCTTGAATCATAATGAAATAAAAAAAGGCAAATCATAAGCCGGGTTCTGTATTCCTCGCTGCACGCAGCTCAGTAGTCTATCATTTATCTAGCACTGACGTCACCATCAGCGTCAATCAACCTACCCTCCGAGATTGGGCGAGCAACCCTCAAGCCTCGGTATATTTGGTCTTTCAGTTCGTAAGGTTTACCTTGCCGTTCTTGTCACCAAAAACGCGGTGGGCTCTTACTCCACCTTTTCACCTTTTCCTTGAACAAGCGAACTTGTCTAGGTAGTTTTCCTTTCTGCGGCACTTTCTGTTCCCAAAAGCTTGAACTAATGAGACCTTCCCGTTAGGAAGTACGATGCTCTATACTGCCCGGACTTTCCTCTCTCTTGATTTCTCAAAACAGCGATAGACCGATTTGCCTACTGCAAAGGTACGGATTAGTTTTTAGTTAGTCGAATTGTTTTAGACCCTTCACCAGTCGTAAGCATTAGAAAATATAAACCTTGGCCAAAATTGGATAGGTCTATCTTATAAGTTAATGAGTTCAAATCAACGAATTCATCCAACAATGTACCTTTGGAATCGAGTAATCTTATCATGCTCAAAGGAGATGAACTTTTAACCTCAACTCCATTACTTGTTGGATTAGGAAAAACAGAAGCTTCTAACCCATTTTCGGATAAACCAGCGTCTAATCCAAGATAAATATCTTGATATTCAATGGTTCTAATCTGACTTGTCCCATTATTATTGGCAAGTACAATTTTTAAGAGTGCATCTTTATTATTCTGACCAATCCATTCATATTCCACCGTCTGTATTGGAGGAGTTCCAATCCATGTACCTGCCCCAAAAAACGTTTGATAAATTGAATCTATTTCATTGATTTCTCGCTTCAATCGCAATACATCAAATGTACCAAAAGGCAATATTAATTGACCATACCCATCCAATGTACTTGTAACTGAACGATGTTGCTTGATTTTAAAATCTGCTGCCGGATTGAGATCAATAAACGTATAGCCGTTCGTATGAAAGACTTGCTGAAAAGTCATTGGGAACTGATACTTTGTCTCAATAGTGTCTGATTTAAAAGCAACATCCACACCGCTTACTTTAATTGAAAAACCAACTTTCGTTATTGAATCTTGCATGGATTTTTGATAAGACCTAGGATCTGAAAGTGATACAGGTAAAAATCCATTTAATTGATCTACTGGAAGGGTGTTTTCTGGAATAAAGTAGGAAGCTTGATAATCTTGAGGAGCAAAAACTCCAAACGTAAATTGAACAGGGCTAAAACCGATGGAGGTAAATTCACGAACAAATTGACTATTTGCCGTTAACGATGAATAATCCCAAGTCATCGCCATACCAGTTTGAGCAGGATCATTCACAGTTTGAGAGGCAACACTTATCCTCAACGTATCCCCTGGGTTTGCAAAATCTGATTCTACAATTGAAACTTGTGCAAAAACTCCTAGTCCATGGAACGTAAGAAATGCACCAGAAAGTAAATGCTTAAACATTATTAAAAAGGTAAGTCGTCAGAGTCATCGTTAGATGAAAGTAACGCATCAACAGGGGAATTAGTAGGAATTGCATTTAAATCCATTGAAGATGGCCCACCTGCTGGAATACCTTGACCCATCTTTTCTATTCTCCACGCATCAAGGGAATTAAAATATTTCACTTCTCCTTGTGGACTTGTCCATTCGCGACCACGAAGATTAAAGGAAACTTCTACTTGCTCACCAACATTCATAGTATCCAACATAGCACATCTATCTTGAACCGCTTGAAACAAAATATCTTGTGGATATTGACTTGTATTCTCTGTTAAAACAAATTCTCTTTTTGCAAATTTCTCTGAAACTTGAACAGTAGGGTTCAAAACCTTAATGGTTCCTGTAATTTTAAACATATCTATTTTTTTTATCCGTTATTAAAAGCTAAAAGGGTTAACCAAGCTTCCTGCAATTTATTCTCCTTCAATAAACTCAAAGCTCGATGATGCAACTCATATTCTAATTTTTTCGCATCGTTATCTAAAGATACAAATAAATCACTTAATTCAAGTAATTTGTATTCATTCACATCTGTTTCATTTGGCAACTCTTCAATTCCAGCAAGTTGACCTAAATCATTTTTACTAAAAACATTACTCAAAACTATATCTGTTGGTAATTGATCAAATCCAATTCCGCAGGTGGTTACAGGTTTTTTAATTTCAAACATAGCTTGTTTATCAGCCCTACAATACCAATCTCCTCCCATTCGGGCAACTAAATCTATTTTATGTTGGTCAATCATTCCATTTTCATCTAACACGTCTTCATTAATATGAATACGAGTAACCTCACAAATGATCAAATTACCAGCACCGCCTTCTGTACCTAATTCAACAACTTGATTTACTTTACATTCAAATTGCACAGGAGACTCAGCTACTCGCATAGGCTGAACTGTTTCAGATTTTAATGCAGTAAAACCTGATTTCACAAACTCATTCACACCAGAAGGATAGGGAGAACTTGCTAAACTCATTTGATGGACAATCTGATAATTAACTACATTAATGACCACCTCAGGCACTAACTTAACATTATTATACGTGTCTTTCGTAGTATTGCTCCTTCCCGATCGTGCAGGTGAAAAAATTAATATCGGTGGATTTGCACTAAAAACATTAAAAAAACTAAAAGGAGCCAAGTTAGGATTACCATCTGCATCAATGGTAGAGGCAAAAGCAATCGGACGTGGACCAACTGATCCCAACAAATATTGATGTAATTTTTGAACCGGTAATTCAGAAGGATTTAGTGTTAACATCGATTAAATTTTCGTGACAAAATTAAATAGAATATCATTTTTCGAGGCAAGCATCAAAGAATAGTTATTCACAGAAAAAAACTACTTCCTTCTCAATAAAAAAAAACGTTGAATTAAATCAGAAGATTCCTCAGCTAATAAACCATTAATGACAAGTGTTTTCGGATGATATATAGATTCGCTTAATTTTCCCGCCCCCCTCTTTTCATCTCGAGCACCAAAAACGACTTTGTCAATTTGTGACCAATACAAAGCACCACCGCACATAACACAAGGCTCCAATGTCACATACAAAGTACATCCCGTAAGATATTTCGATCCTAAATATTCAGAAGCTGCCGTTATCGCTTGAATTTCCGCATGAGCAGTGACATCATTTAATCTCTCAGTAAAATTGTGTGCTCGTGCGATAATTTGATTATTTGCAACTACTACCGCGCCTACAGGAACCTCTCCTAAATCGAACGCTTTTTGTGCTTCCTGAAGCGCTTGTTTCATAAAGAACTCGTCGTTGTAAGGAGAAATCATAAACAGTTTTTTGTCAAATATATTTATTTTAACTGTAGCTGCAATTTGATTTCAAAAAATGAATTATATTTGAATAAATTAAACGTAAAACTCATGAAAAAAGTAATTTTATTTGGTGCATTTGCACTTTTAACATTGGCATCTTGTAAAAAAGATTGGACGTGTACTTGTACTTCATCCGTTGGCGGATCATCATCTTCAACTATTTCTGATATGACAAAATCTGACGCTAAAGCTGAATGTGACGGAGGAGACGGAAGTGCTTTAGGTATTACTGTTGATTGCGAAATTCAATAAATCCTAATTAATTTAATTCAAGGGGGCTTGCCCCCTTTTTTAGTATGAATTCAATCGAAAGTTTTTTCTTAAATCTTGGATTTTCTTGGACTATCTCCAAAATAATACCTTATACATGCTGTATTATTCTTGGTGTTATATTTGTGTTTTTGCTGAAAAAATGGAAGACTAAAAAAAAATACATTTCTTTTTCAGTTAAGGCAATTATCTTCCTGCTTCCTTTTTCAATTTACTTCGCATTTTCTCCTATTTATCAAGGAGATTTCTCTAACAAAGGAGCTGCATCAACCTCGAAAATTGTTTTCCCTAAAGCGAAAGCATTGACAGTGGTAGCGCTCCCTAATTGTCCTTATTGCTATCAATCTCTTCGGTTAATGATGAAACTTAAAAAAAGAAACCCACATATTCCGATAACATATTGGGTTGCTTCGTCAGATACTTTACCTGAAAAAACAGCCATCTTAAGGGTTATTCCAAAAGAATTCAGCGCTCTTCAAAAACATAACACAGAGGAAATCTCCTTTTTAGCAAAAGGGACTTTTCCTTGTTTTGTAATATCATCTGATTTTAAAGCGGTGAAAGTTTGGAACAACAATCAATTTGGAGTTAGAGCCTTAGATGAAATAGAAGCTTTTTTCAAATAAAAAAAGAATCTTTAGATAAAAATATTACTCGTGCTGGTGATATCAGATTTCAATCACTAGTAAATTCAATTAATCTTGATAGATGTCGAAAGTTAATTATTTTTGTTTTACAAAACATTGGACATAACCAATTGTTATTAAAAAAGTATGATCGAAAATTTAATATCTACCGAAAAAAACGAACCTACTCGAATAAAAAAACCGAAATGGTTAAGAGTTAAGCTTCCAATTGGTGAGAATTACCGCAAAGTACGCTCCCTTGTGGATGAACACAAACTTCATACGATATGTGAAAGTGGAAGTTGTCCCAATATGGGTGAATGCTGGGGGGAAGGAACAGCAACCTTTATGATACTTGGGAATATTTGCACGCGATCTTGTGGTTTTTGCGCTGTACAGACAGGAAAACCAGATGAAGTAGACACATTTGAACCAGGTAGAGTAGCCAACAGCGTTAAAATTATGGGGGTCAAACATGCGGTGATAACCTCTGTAGATCGTGATGATTTAAAAGACGGAGGCTCGGAAATCTGGGCGCAAACGGTGAGAGCAATTCGACAACAATCACCGAACACAACGTTAGAAACTTTAATTCCTGATTTTGCTGGAAAATGGGATAATCTACAAACCATTATAGATGTTGCACCAGAGATAGTCTCTCACAACCTAGAAACGGTTCGAAGATTAACTAAGCAAGTGCGCATTCAAGCAAAATATGACAGGAGCTTGGAAGTACTTTTTCGCTTAAAAAAAGGTGGGATGAGAACAAAATCGGGTGTAATGTTGGGATTGGGAGAAACGGAGCAAGAAGTAATTGAAACAATGACAGATTTAAGAAGTGTTGGCGTGGATATATTAACGCTCGGTCAATACCTACAACCGACACCTAAACACTTACCTATTGCCGAATTTATAACTCCAGAGCAATTTGAAAAACTAGGTAATTTAGGAAAGGAAATGGGCTTTCGTTATGTCGAAAGCGGACCTTTAGTTAGGTCTTCCTATCACGCAGAAAAACACTTATTTTAACTTAATTTTAGACTAAATTTTAAATCACAGGCATAGCAATGTTAAAAAACCCTTTAAAATTGAAAAATTGGCAGAATTATTAATTCTTCAACAAAAATTTTAAAAGTATTTGATAATTATTTTATAACTTGGCTCTCTGAATAAATTTCATTTTTTAAACAAACCATGAAAAAGAAAAACATAATCTTAGGATCACTTGCATTTACAGGAGTTTCTGCTGCATTTGCTATTGGTATGTGGCTCATGAAAAACGACGAAACTGCATCTTATAAACAAGAAGCACTTTCTGTTTTAGAAGCACGTAAAGCTGATGAGGCGCAAGCTTGGTTGCGAGCGCGCTATGTTGACGTTACAACAGGCCAACAAATCACCTCTGAAAAATTGGCTGAAATTCAAAAAAACTTCAACAAACTTCCACAGGAAAAAACGATTGTTTGGGAAGAACAAGGACCCGATAATATTGGTGGTAGAACACGTGCAATTGAAATTAACAGAAATAATCCAAATGATATTTGGGCTGGTGGTGTTTCTGGAGGATTATTTTACTCTTCCAATCAAGGAAACAGTTGGACTAGAGTTGACTCTTACATTAATCAAGGTGGATCACCATACATTTCAAGTATGACAATGACCAAGGATGGTACATTATTCGTAGCTACCGGATCCAATCAAGAAGGATGGAATGGAAATGGAGTTTGGTATTCTACAGATCTTGGAGCAAACTGGACTAAAGTTCCTGGTTCAGGTGATTGCACAGAAATTGTAAGTGGAGACGCTTCTGATTATGCATACATGGCGACTGGTACAGGTATGAAAAAATGGAAATTAGGAGATGCTTCTATGACATCGATAACTGCTGCATCAGGCGGTTGTTTTGCTTTAAAAATTTCTAAAAATGAACAAGTGATCGTTGGTGCATATGGAGCTAATAAAACGTATGTTTCTACAGACGGTGGCGCATCATTTACAGACAAATCAGGAACTGCAGCAAACAATCTTGTTCCAACAGGAGCATCTCGAATTGAATATGCTATTTCTCATGATTTAAATTCATCGGGAAATTACTCTTTGTATGCAGTTAGAACAAATTCTAATTTATTAGGAATGAATGTTTCTCATGACAACGGTGCCACTTGGACTGAATTTGTAGGTAATCCCGGAACACCTGCACCATCTGATTTTGACATTTACAGAGATCAAGGAACTTATAATTCAATTGTTTCAGTTGTACCGAATGATCCCGAGATGATTCTTATTGGTGGTATAGATGTTTGGAGATGGAAACAAACAGTAAACAACCCTCCTTCAGGCGGATTCAGAAAAGTTAGTCAATGGTTCGTTGACCCAAGTTCTTCTATTTATGTGCATGCAGATAATCATGAAATGAAATGGGATGGTAACGGTCGTTTTTACGCAGGAAGTGATGGAGGTGTTAGTATTTCAAATAATGTTGACGCAACAAATCCTGATGTAATTGAATGGTTTGTTGCCAACAGAGGTTATAACGTTACTCAGTTCTATGGTATAGCATTCGACAAATTCGGTGCTGTAATGGGTGGTGCTCAAGACAACGGAACACTATACAACGACCATTCAATGAATACCTACAAAGAATTTAGAGAAGTTGGCGGAGGGGATGGATTTGAATGTGAGATTTCATATTTCAACGAGCGTGTTATGTTCTCTTCTGTTTATTATAACTCTATTTCAAGATCTGGAGATAAAGGTCAAACTTGGACAAGTTTTGTTCCTACTTTGCCTGGAACCTATGATCCTGCTGGGACGGACGGAAGTAATTTCCACCCATTCCATACAGAATTTGTACTTGCTGAGTATTATGATTTAAACTCTGAAGATTCAGTTACTTTCATTCCAACTCGAGATATAAGCGCAGGCGAAACAGTAAGAGTTGCAAGTTTATCTTCAGGTGATTCAATTACAATGATAGCTAGTCAAAATTATTATTTTGATGAAGAATTAGCCTATGATCCTTCATTGACAGTAAATGGAGTGAACTATGGTGTTAATCCTGCAACAGGAGAAACTGTTGAAATGGGTTCTGATACAGTTATCTATAATGTAACCTGGGATACCGTTCGTGTTCAAGATCCTTACCAATCTTGGTTCCTTGTTTATGTGAATGCAAACGGAGGTGAGCTTTGGGGAACAAGAAACGCTTTACGTTTATCTGTTACAGCTCCTCAATGGGTTTGTGTTGCAAAAGGAATTGGTGGTGGACTTTTTGGAAATATAGATATCGAATTTTCGAGAGATTTAGAACATTGTTATGTAAGTGGAAGTACCAATGGTGTTTGGAGAATTGATGGACTTGGATCTGTTTATACCTCTGACCCTGATTTTGTTGATAAAGTTGGATTTGTGGGTACAGGTGCCACAGCGACTATCCCAACATATACAACCGCAACTAAAATCACTTCAACCAATTACGAGGGAATTGCAGTAAATCCAAATGATGCTGATGATGTATTATTTTTAGCAGGATTCAGTGGATCTAACAAAAGAACATCAAATGCATCAACCGCAGGCACTAACGCTGTTACAGCAGTAACATTAGGATCAGTAGGAGGAGTTGCTTGCTACGATGGTATCATAGATGGTGTAGATTCTGATGTTCTTGTATTAGGAACTTCTAATGGTGTTGTTATTTCTCAAGATGGTGGAGTGACATTTACTAATTCATCAGCTGGTTTCGAAGGAACTCCTGTTTATGAGGTGCGTCAATCTTGGAGAACATGGCAAGAAGGTAACGGAAGGCCAGGTGAAATTTATATTGGTACTTTTGGACGTGGAATTTGGAGTTCCGCTTCATTCCTAGGAGTGGATGAGACACAAACTGATTTAAACAACAAAAATGTATTTAAATTCAATCTTGTCCCTAATCCAACAAATGCTTCTACAGCCGTTTCAGTTGATTTAGAAAACGCTGCAGACGTATCGATTGAAGTTTATACGATAAATGGTACTAAGGTTCAATCCATTTCTATGAAAAATGTAGCTTCTGGTCACCATGACATTCAATTAGATGTTGATGGATTTAGAACAGGTACTTATATTGTGAAATTGGTAGCGGGAACTAAAACTGCTACGTCTAAATTCATTAAATTGTGATTCAACTAACCTAATTAAAAAACCGATCCATTAGGGTCGGTTTTTTTTATGCAATTAATTCTAATTCATCTCTGAAAGAAAAAGGTTTTGTTGTAAATTTACCAAGCTAAAAAAAATTAAATGAAAAAATTGTTATTCTCAACCGTACTTCTTGCTTTTGGCTCGACGGTTTATGGGCAACGCAAAATCGATTTTATCGAGTACGATTTGCCAAATGGTATGCATGTCATTCTTCATGAAGAACATGCTACCCCGATAGTTGCTGTATCTGTATTATATCATGTGGGGTCCAAAAATGAAGTAGCTAACCGAACGGGTTTCGCTCATTTTTTTGAACATCTTTTATTTGAAGGCACAGTAAATATAGGACGTGGAGAATATAGTAAAATTGTGGAAAGAAATGGTGGTACTCTAAACGCTAATACATCACAAGACAGAACGTTTTACTTTGAATTACTCCCTTCAAATAAGTTAGAATTAGGTTTATGGTTGGAAAGCGAGCGCTTGCTTCATGCCAAAGTTGATACTAAGGGAATTGAAACACAACGATCTGTTGTAAAAGAGGAAAAAAGACAACGGGTGGATAACCAACCTTACGCTTCATTCATTACAGAAATGAGTAAACGTATGTTTCCAAATCACCCCTATAATTGGGTGCCAATTGGTAGCATGGAACACCTTGACGCAGCACAAGAAGAAGATTATGTGAATTTTTATAAAAACTACTATGTTCCTTCAAACGCTACTCTTTCAATTGCGGGCGATATTGATGTTGCACAAACAAAAAAATTAATTGATAGTTATTTTGCATCAATTCCTAAAGGGCAAGCACTGAATCTATATCGGGATTTTGTAAATTATTCTGATTCTGAATTTGAATCTAAATATAAAATTGCTAAATCGAAGTTTGACGCTAAACAGTTTATGGCATCAAAAAATCCAGAAGCAAAAAAACTAATTTCAGATTTTCAAAATAAACCTATTGAAATCAAAAGAACACAAAAAGATACAGAGGTTATTAAGGGTATAATAAAAGATGAAATTCAAGATAACATTCAACTTTCAGGTTTATTCATGGGATATAAATTTCCGGAACAGACACATCCTGACAGTTATGCTCTTGAAATGCTGAATGATGTTTTGTCAGGTGGTAGTTCTTCAAGAATCAATAAAACTATAGTTGAAAAATTGCAAATGGCAAATTTTGCTTTTTCATTTAATTTTGGTTTAGAAGATGCAGGAATGGGTATTTTTGCGGCAATTGCATCAAATGGAATTAGCTTAGATGACATACAAAAAGAATTTGATTTACAAATTGATCAAATTAAAAATGAACTCATTTCTCAGGAAGAGTTTGAAAAAGTGCGCAATAAATTTGAAAACGACCTTATTTCATCCAATGCAACAATTTCTGGAATTTCAGAAAACCTTGCAGATAATCACGTATATTATAAAAACACAAACCGAGTGAATACGCAATTAAGTGAATATATGAAAGTGACACGTGAAGATATACAACGCGTAGCAAAAAAATATTTTACCCAAGATGCTAGAATCATCTTACATTATGTTCCAAAAGCAAAATAAGGAAAAATGAAAAAACTAATTTTAACAACTATACTTTCGTTGCCACTTTTCTTGATGGCACAAGTTGATCGTTCTATTCAACCTATCGCAGGAAAAGCACCCGTAATCAATATAAAGGATTCAGAGGTGTTTACATTAGATAATGGTATTACGGTTATTCTATCTGAAAATCATAAACTACCAAGAGTTTCATTTGATTTGGTGATGGGTTCAGATCCTAGACTAGAAAATAATAAAGCTGGATTGGCGGATTTGGCTGGTTCACTTATTATGTCAGGAACTTCAAATAAATCAAAAGATCAATTAGATAAGGAAATTGATTACATCGGCGCCAATCTTTCAGCTGATAAATCATCAATCACTCTTTCTTGTTTAACCAAACACATGAATACGGGTCTTACATTGATGGCAGATGTATTGGTTAATGCTAACTTTCCTGAAAGCGAAGTTGAACGCGTTCGAAATCAAAACAAAGATGGCTTGATTTCCATGAAATCGGATGCGTCAAGTATGGCAAACAATGCAACTGTTAAGGTGAATTTCCCAAACCATCCATTTGGAGAGGTGATGACAGAAGAATCGCTAACTTCCATTACAAGAGAGGATATTGTTGAATATTTCCATTCCAACTTCACTCCAAATGGTAGCTATTTGGTAATTGTAGGTGATATTTCAAAGGAAGAAGCATTGAACATTACTAAAAAATATTTTGGTTCTTGGACAGGTAAACAAGCCTATAAAAACGACCTAGGGTATGGTAAAAAAGCGAAAGGGAATCAAGTTTACTTCGTTAAAAAACCAGGTGCTGTACAATCAGTAGTTTACGTAACTTTTCCAATCGAAATGAAATCTGGTGATAAAAATCAATTGCCATTAACCGTATTAAACGGAATATTAGGTGGAGGTGGATTTGGTACGCGTTTGTTTCAAAATTTAAGAGAAGACAAAGCATATACATATGGTTGTTATTCCAATGTTACAGTGACAGAAAATGGATCGTGGATGTCAGCAGGCGGAAATTTTAGAAATGCTATCACGGATTCAGCAATCATTGAAATTCTTAAGGAATTTGATGTTATAACCACTGAATTAGTGAAGGATGATGAATTAAGCTTAACTAAATCTTCTATGAGTGGTAATTTTGGACGTTCTTTGGAAAGACCACAAACTATTGCACGATTTGCCTTGAATATTAAAAAAAATAATTTAGATTCTGATTACTATAAAACTTACTTACAACGGTTGGAAGCCGTTACAAAAGAGGATGTTTTGGCCATGGCAAAGCAGTACTTCACTGCAAAAAACTGCAATATTATTGTTGTTGGAAATGAAGAAATAGTGGACAAATTAACCAAATTTGACAGTGATGGCAAAATTGAATTTCTAGATCCATTTGGAAATCCATTAAAAGAAGGAAAACCTGCGGATATTACTAAAGATCAATTGTATACCAATTACATTTCAGCAGTTACACAAACTAAAAATGATAAGGAATTGGCAAAAAAAATGAAAAAGCTAAAAAGCTATGAATCCAAAACAGAACTTACCAACCCTCAAGTTCCCGCTCCGTTTGTAATGATGAGTTATTGGGTATCACCTCAAACTGAAGCCGAAAAAGTAGAAGGTATGGGAATGGTACTTCAAAAATCCTTCTCAGATGGGAAAAAAGGATATACTTTTTCACAAGGTAATCGAAAAGAAATGACTGAAGCAGAGGTAGCAAAAAAAGCAAAAACTGCAGGTGTATTCCCGGAATTATTTCATAAGGACCTGAATTTAACTTTGACGGGAATAGAAATGATTGACGGAAAGGAAATGTATGTGGTAAAACAAGTTGATGAAGAAGGAGAATCATTTATCTATTTTAATAAATCAACGTTTTTAAAAGAAAAAATGGTAGCTATTAGAAAACAAGGTGAAGAAACAGTAGAATCCTCTGTAACGTTTGGTGATTATAAGGACGTGGGAGGGTTTTTATTTCCTCATACTACTTCTATTGGTTTCGGACCATTTACGTTAAGTGGAAAAGTAACTTCTATCATTTTGAATAAGAAACCAGATTTAAGTTCTTTCAAATAAACAATTAGTCAAATACTTAAAAGGTCGAGTTTTTCTCGGCCTTTTTTTTTGAATTTTAGAATTATATTTGTTTAATCTCATTGTATGACAAAATTTATCCTCTTCTGTAGCTTTTTAAGTTTGTTTTCAGTGGTGAAAAGTCAAACGTTTTATAGTTCTGTTAACCAAACTATACCAGATGATAATACAACTATAAGTTTTAATTTAACCGTAAGTGGCTTACCAAGTTTCATTGATCAAAACTTTGGATTAGCAAGTGTTTGTCTTACAATGACCCATACTTATTGTTCCGATATGGAGGTAAAATTAAAAGCACCAGATGGAACTCAAACTTTACTGTTTTCAGGTATTGGTGGGGGTGATGACAACTTCACTAATACTTGTTTGGAAGGCACTGGTAATGCTATTGCAGCAGGTAGCGCACCTTTTACTGGTTCGTTTCAAAGTATGTCTGTTTTGGGAAATGTAAATAATGGTCAAAATCCAAATGGAACATGGCAATTGCTTTGTCGTGATATGTATGGCGCAGATATTGGTTATTTAATCGATTGGCAAATAACATTTAATAATGCACCTGCTCAACCTTTCGTTTTTCTTTCAAGTAATATTCCAATAGTAAAGTTAACTACCTTAAGCTCACCAATTAATGATAATGTAAAAGTTCCAGTTTTAATGCAAATTATTGATAACGGATCTGGAAATATCAATTTTGCCAATTCGACAAATTATGCATACGAAGGACAAATTTTAACTGAATGGCAAGGTTTTACTGGTCCTTCCTACCCAAAAAAAAACTATGATTTTGATTTAATAGATAATTCAGGGGTTAAAATTGACACCACTTTACTTGGACTTCCATCTGAAAATGATTTTGTTTTTAAAGCAGAATACTTAGATCATAGTCTATTGAAAAATACCATTGCTTATGAATTTGCACGCCGAATGGGTCAGTATGCACCCAGAACAAGACCCTGTGAAATTATTTTAGACGGAGAATATATTGGATATTATACACTTACCGAAACCGTAAAAAGAGATAAAAATAGGGTGGATATTGCTAATTTAACCCTGAATGATATATCAGGAGCTGACCTAACTGGGGGATATATTATCGAAATGAATATAAATGGCGATCCCGCAGGTTGGAATTCCAATTTTGAACCGATTAATGTTGCCACGGCTGGTCACCCTGTTGAATTTAAATTTGTAGACCCAAAAGCTGCAGAAATACTTCCCGTACAAGCCTCTTACATTCATGAATTCGTTGATTCATTCGAAATAGCATTAAATGCTCCTACATTTACAGATCCTCTCCTAGGATACCGTAATTATATCGATGTTTCTACATTTATTGATTTTCTAATAGTAAATGAATTTTCTGTTAATTACGATAGTTATGGTCGCAGTACTTTTATGTATAAAGAAAAAGTTACGGATGGTGGAAAATTGAAAATTGGTCCGCCTTGGGATTATGACCGTGCACTAGACTACGGGAACATGGGGGCTTCAGCTGGATGGGTTTGGGAAATTTGCCATCCTTATTGGCCTTTTCCTTTTTGGTGGTCCAAACTTTATTCAGATCCTACCTATAAAAAAGAACTTGCATGCCGATGGAAAACACTAAGACAAGATGAATTTAAAACAGACAATTTCATGTACTTCATTGACAGTATGTCTAGTGTGCTGCAAAGCCCTGCTGACCGAAACTTCACTATTTGGAATGACCTAGGAGGACAGTCTTATTCCAATCAAGTAAACTCATTGAAAACTTTTTTATCAGCTCGTTTAAATTGGATTGACACTGAATTAGAACCATTTAGTAATTATGAAATAAACCTCGTTTTACCTATTGACACTAGTTCATGCGTTAATTTATTATATGATGCATCCATCACCAACGGCAACTCGTTAAGCTACAACTGGCAACCGGGCCCTGATTCTTCGAGCATATTAATAGATCAATCTGGAATCTATCATTTACAGGTTACAGATGAATTTGGCTGCCAAAAAAAAGATTCAATGCATGTAACTATCTTTTCACCTAGTGATACGACGATAATTACGAATGCACTATCAAATTTTGAATTGAATGGCCTCGTATATTCAGCAAGTGGAAATTATGAACAAATCCTAATAAATTCGTTCGGTTGTGATAGCATTATTAACATTCAGCTAAAAATTATCACAAATGAAAATTCTCTTTTAATTTCACCTAATCCGAGCAATGACAATATTTTGATTTCATTACCTTCAGATTATATTGGCAAAAAGATGGAGATATATGATTATACTGGTAGAATAATTTTAACAGGAACAATAAACTCAGAAAATGAAACCATTTCAATTTCTCAATTCTCTGAAGGAGCTTATTTTTTGAGAGTTGAAGATTTACTTAAAATTGCAACAATAATCAAAATCTAAAATGAAATCATTCTAAAATTTTAATTTATCAATTATATCATCACCTACTATTTCAGGGATAGTAATTTTAAGTAGTGGCTCAACCTCCATGGCTCGTTTAATGGCAAAAATTGCATTTTCATTTCGTGCCCAATTTCTTCTAGCCACGCCATTATTAACATCCCAATGAAGCATCATTTTTAAATTTCTATCTGCATCAGCGCTTCCATCTAATAACATTCCAAATCCACCATTAATTACTTCTCCCCACCCTACTCCACCGCCGTTGTGTATAGAGACCCACGTTGCTCCACGAAAACTATCCCCAATAACATTTTGAATAGCCATATCTGCTGTAAATTTAGATCCATCATAAATATTAGATGTTTCTCTGTATGGTGAATCTGTTCCGGAAACATCATGGTGATCTCGTCCTAAAATAACCGATCCAATTTCCCCAGATGCAATAGCCTTATTGAACGCTTCGGCGATTTTCATTCTACCTTCAGCATCGGCATATAAAATACGTGCCTGTGAGCCTACTACCAGTTTATTTTCTTGAGCTCCTTTAATCCATTGAATATTATCAGCCATTTGTTGTTGAATTTCGACAGGACTATTCTCCATCATTTCTTCCAAGACTTGGCAAGCAATCTCATCAGTACGTTGAAGATCTTCTTTCTTTCCGGAAGCACAAACCCATCGAAAGGGACCAAATCCAAAATCAAAGCACATTGGACCTAAAATATCTTGAACATAGGAAGGATACTTGAAATCAATTCCATTTTCAGCCATTACATCCGCACCAGCTCTTGAAGCCTCCAATAAAAAGGCATTACCGTAATCAAAGAAGTAAGTTCCCTTAGCTGTATGCTTATTAACGGCTGCAGCGTGTCTTCTCAAACTTTCCTGAACAAAGCCTTTAAATTTCTCAGGGTTATTCGCCATCATTTCGTTTGAATCTTCAAATGGAAGTTCAACCGGATAATAGCCTCCAGCCCATGGATTGTGAAGAGAAGTTTGGTCTGATCCTAAATCTATAAATACATTTTCAGTATCAAACTTTTCCCAAACATCAACTACGTTTCCGATAAAAGCAATAGAAACAGTTTCCTTTTTATCTTTAGCTACTTTAACTCTTTCAGTTAGTTCATTCAAATCTGAAATAATTTCATCTACCCAACCCTGTGAATGCCTGGTTTGTGCGGCCTTAGGATTTACTTCAGCCGTTACAGAGATAACTCCCGCAATATTTCCAGCTTTTGGTTGTGCACCAGACATTCCGCCTAATCCGGCAGTAACGAATAATTTACCCTTAATATCATCTCTATTCTTCGCAATTCTGCGGACTGCATTTAATACAGTAATTGTTGTGCCATGAACAATTCCTTGCGGACCGATGTACATATAGGAACCTGCTGTCATTTGACCATACTGAGTTACACCCATCGCATTAAACTTCTCCCAATCATCTGGCTTAGAATAATTTGGAATCATCATACCATTGGTAACAACCACCCTAGGAGCATTTTTGTGAGATGGGAACAAACCCATTGGATGTCCAGAATACATAACTAAAGTTTGATCGTCAGTCATTTCAGACAAGTATTTCATTGTCAATCGATATTGAATCCAATTTTGGAAAACAGCGCCATTCCCTCCATAAGTTATTAACTCGTGTGGATGCTGAGCCACCGCATAATCCAAATTATTTTGAATCATTAACATAATCGCTTTTGCTTGCAATGATTTCCCAGGATATTCATTTATAGGTCTGGCGAACATTCTGTAATCTGGTCGATATCTATACATATAAATTCGGCCAAAGTCGTTCAATTCTTTAAGAAAATCGACTGCTAAAACAGCATGCTGATCGGCTGGAAAATACCTCAACGCATTCATTAAAGCTAACTTTTTTTCATCAGCTGTTAAAATTTCTTTTCGCTTTGGTGCATGATTTATTTGAGACTCATATGGCTTTGCATTCGGGATTTCACTCGGAATTCCTTGTTTTATATCTGCTTGAAATTGATCCAGTGTCATGATATTTTTTTTTTACAAAAGTAGGTTTATTCTTTTTTTTAACAGTAATCATTAAAAAGAGTTCGATAGGATCCTTTTAAATTCTTTTACCCCCTCCACTGCATTCGCTTTAATTTGGTTAAAATCAGCGGGTAATTCAAACGTGTCGACCTTAGGATCAATAACTAACCTAATCGTATTTTCAGGAACGACATGAATAAGTCCTGCAGCTGGATACACTTGAAGTGAGGTGCCAATTACTACAAAATAATCCGCATCTTTAATTAGGGTAATGGCCTTTTCGAATGCAGGAACGGATTCACCAAACCAAACAACATGCGGTCTGAGCCTATAGCCATCTTCGCACAAATCATCTTTAGTAAGTTCCCAGCCTTCAATAGGATAATATTTTTTTTCTTGATTAGGTCCTGATGACTTTGCTAACCTGATATTCCCATGCAAATGCAAAACATTTTTAGAGCCTGCTCGTTCATGTAAATCATCAATGTTTTGAGTGATAATATAAACTTCAAATTGCTTCTCCAATTCAGAAAGTATAGAATGTGCTTCATTAGGAACTGTGTCGATAATTTGTTTTCTCCGTTGATTATAAAATTCACTCACAATATCCGGATGTTTTTTCCAAGCTTCAGGGGTTGCCACTTCCTCGATTTTGTAATTTTCCCACAATCCGCCTGAATCACGAAAAGTACTAATTCCACTTTCGGCGCTCATTCCTGCACCTGAAAAAAAAACAATCTTTTTTCGCATTTATAAAACTTTATGCTAAATTTACGCAAACTAAATTTTTTAACATGAAAAAACTTATACTTAGTGCAGCGATTCTTGCTGGATTTGGGTCGTTTCAAGCTCAAACTCCCGTAGGAACAATTGTAAACAATTTCACATTGACAGATATCAATGGGACTTCTCATGATTTATTTTCCTACCTAGACGCAGGAAAAATGGTTGTTATTGATGTATCAGCAACTTGGTGTGGGCCATGTTGGAACTATCACAATACAGGTGCGTTAAATGACTTCTATAATGCTAAAGGACCAAACGGAACTAATGAGGCAATGGTATTTTTTATTGAAGGTGATGCATCTACAACAGCAGCTGATTTAAATGGTACAGGAGCCAATACTCAAGGAGACTGGGTTACTGGTGAGGACATGCCAATCATTGACCTAGCTAATGCCGCTTCTTTTGAAAACACTGGGTTGGATATCGCATATTTTCCAGTAATGTATGTAATTTGTCCAAATAGAACTGTTCTTCAATCTGGAGTTGCTGGTTCAATTGGAACATTAGCTAACTTAAATAGCTATATTGGTGACTGTCCAGTTCCGGCGTCTCAACCAGTGGATGTATCTGCTTTATCTTACAAAGGAGAATTAATTCATTGTGAAGGTTCTTACACGCCGAAAGTACAAATTCAAAATAATGGTACTTCTGCTTTAACTTCAGCTACAATTACTGTTACACAAGGTGGTACTACAGTTTCAACTGGTACATACTCTGGAAATTTAGCTACTTACGGAGTTGCTACAGTTAACTGTTCTGCAATCGCAAACTTTACTGGTGGAGCATTAGCAGTTACAGTAACTACGAATGGTGATGCTTCTGCATCAAACAATAATCTTAATATTACTGTTGCTGGAGCTTCAAATGCTGTTTCTCAATTGGTAACAGTTAATATTACAACTGATGCATACGGATCTGAGACTACATGGAAATTGAAAAATAGTGCTGGAACAGTTGTTTCTCAAGGTGGACCTTGGACAGATTTAAGTGCGGCTGGTCAAACAGTTCAAACTCCTGTAAACGTAACTTTAAATCCATCTCAATGTTATACTTTTGAAATCTATGATTCATACGGTGATGGAATTTGTTGTTCATATGGTAATGGAGCATACTCCGTAACTGATGCAAATGGTACTGTATTAGTATCCGGTGGTGAATTTGCAGACATGGAGAAAGGAGTATTTAAAACAGGTGTTGCATCTGTTGATGAATTAAATACAATTGCCTTGAATGTATATCCTAACCCAGCTACAGATGCAGTTAATGTATCATTTGAAGCAGCTAACACAGATTATTCAATTTCTTTAATGGATTTACAAGGTCGTGTTATTACTTCTCAAGAATTAACTAACGCTACTGGAACACAATTAATTTCTTTCGCTACAACATCTGTTGCTAAAGGAAGCTATATTGTTTCTATCAAATCAAATGGAATGGTTACTACAGCTAATGTAGTTATCAAATAATTGATAAAACTTTTGTAAAAAACGCCTTCGGAAACGGAGGCGTTTTTTTATGTGTATATTTTTCGGAAAGTTAAATTAATGCGTGAAGAATCAACTGATTTATCTTTCGGTAATTGGTGTTTCCAAAAGCGCTGACTCCCACTCAGCATACATAACAAACTGCCATGTTCTAATTTTAGTTTAATCTTTTTTTTGGATTTGTTATGCTGCATTTCAAAAATTCGCTCAGCACCTAAACTCAACGAAGCTATCAAAGGATCATTGCCTAATTCTTTTTCATTATCTGCATGCCAACCATTACTATCTTGACCATTGCGGTATAGATTCACTAGAACAGCATTAAAATCCAATTGAGAAACCATTTCAACGCGCTTCTTTAATTCCATCAAACCCTCTCCAATTGGCTCTGTTTTCAATAATTTTCCTGAGTACGAATAGGACAAGTCTCCATCAGCAAAAAATGCTTCCATTCGTGGTTTCATATACGTTTTTCCGAATAGGGTGATTTCACCGGATTGAAATGAGATGGTATATTTAAGATTTTCGAACCAATAATCAGCTTGGTTTTTAGTTAAAAAATGAGGGAAATAGAGTAAAACAGTATCTTCTAATTCGATTTTTTGAAACCCATCGGTGAAAAGATTATTTTCCACGTAGTTCTAACGCTTTCAAGGTATTAATCATTAACGAGGCAATTGTCATTGGACCAACCCCCCCTGGAACAGGAGTTATGAATGAACATTTTTCAGATACCTCATCAAATTTAACATCACCCCGTAGCTTCCAACCACGCACACGTGTTACATCGGAAACCCTAGTTGTCCCAACATCTATCACCACTGCACCATCTTTTACCATGTCAGCTGAAATGAATTCTGGTTTACCGATTGCAGCAATCAGAATGTCCGCTTTTTTGCAAATATCCTTTAAATTCTTTGTTTTTGAATGCGCTAAAGTTACCGTACAATTTCCAGGGTTCGCATTTCTACCCAAAAGAATGCTTAATGGAGTTCCGACAATATTACTTCTTCCCACCACTACACAATTTTTACCTTCGGTATCAATATTATTTCTTTTAAGCAATTCTAAAATTCCAGCTGGTGTTGCAGGTAAAAATCCTGGTAAATTAAGTACCATTTTCCCTAAATTCACCGGATGAAACCCGTCAACATCTTTTGCTGGATCGATAGCCAACGTAACCTTTAACTCATCGATGTGTTTGGGTAAAGGTAATTGAACTATAAATCCGTCAATACTTTTATCTTCATTTAGGGTTTTAATTTTATTCATTAAAACCTCTTCAGAAACTGACTTATCATATTGAATCAAGGTGCTTTCAAAACCAATTTGATTACACGCTTTTACTTTTGCATTTACATAGGTCATTGAACCACCATCGTTTCCGACTAAAATAGCAGCTAAATGCGGGATTTTTTTACCTTCTTTCTTCCTAAGTTTAACAATTTCAGCCAATTCTTTACGTATTGAATCAGCGGTTGCTTTTCCATCTAGTAATTGCATGTAGTTATTGTTTACCAAATTCTGAAATTATTAACTCAGCTAATTCTTCACCAATTCTATCTTGTGCCTCAACCGTTGCCGCACCAATATGGGGTGTACAAGCTATTTTAGGATGGTTGAGCAATTCTGAATTTGGATTTGGCTCGTTTTCAAATACATCTAAGGCAGCATAAGCCACTTTACCCGAATTCAATGCTTGGATAAGCTCTAATTCATCAACTACGCCACCACGTGCAGCATTGACAATACGAACTCCTTTTTTCATTAATTCAAATTCTTTTGATCCCAACACAGCACTTCCATCTGATTGCTTGGGAACGTGTACGGAAATATAATCCATTTTTGATATTACCGATGCTAAATCATTTGTAGGATTAATTGCTACAGGAATTTTCTGTGAAGATCCAATCGGAACAAGAAGTCCAATTGTTTGTGTAAATTGGTCAACGGCAATCACATCCATTCCTGCGCCAAGTGCGTAGGTAGCAAGGCTTTGACCAATGCGACCAAACCCAATAATTCCAATGGTTTTACCACGAAGTTCCACCCCTTTTGCGTAATTCTTTTTTAGCGCCGAAAAGTCACCAGAATTCATATTCTTATATGAATCATTTAGAAATCGAGAAATAGAAAACATGTGCCCCATAACCAATTCTGCTACGGATTGTGACGAGGATGCAGGAGTATTTATCACCTTCAATCCTTTTTCTCGTGCATATGCAACATCAATATTATCCATTCCTACACCTCCTCGACCGATTAATTTTAATGATTGGCATTTATCAATCAACTCTTTACGAGCAGTAGTGGCACTTCGAACCAATAAAATAGGTATACCTTCTTTTTGAATGAAAGTAGCAAGTTCTGTTTGTTCAACTTTATCAGTAATTACGGTAAATCCTGCATTTTCAAGAAGTTCCTTTCCTAAATCGGAAATACCATCGTTCGCTAAAATCTTCATTTTTCTTTATTTTATTATCCTTTTCGGGTAAATTCTTTCATTACATCTACCAATACTTGTACACTTTCAATTGGCAAAGCGTTATACAAAGAAGCTCTGTATCCTCCAACAGAACGATGTCCAGGAAGACCAACTATTCCAGCTTCTTTCCACATCACGTCAAATTCAGTGGCGCGACTTTCATCGTTCAATAAAAATGTGACATTCATATTAGATCTATCATCTGTGTCTACCGCACCTCTAAATGCATCATTGTTATCGATTTCATCATACAATAGCTTAGCTTTTGCATTATTCTTTAATTCCATTTCTTTAACCCCGCCTGTTTCTAATAAATTGCGAAGGTTCAACATAGCAACAAATACCGAAAATACCGGTGGCGTATTTAACATAGATTCCTTTTCTACCTGTTGTTTTAAATCTAAATAGGTTGGCATAAATGAAGAAGTTGATTTACCTAAAACTTCATCTTTTACAATGTAAAGCGTTGCGCCTGCTGGACCAAGATTTTTCTGAGCTCCTGCATAGATTAAATCAAAATCAGCCACTTTAATTTCTTTAGAAAAAATATCAGAAGACATATCACAAACTAACGGAAGATCCGTTTTTGGAAAATGCTTAAACTGTGTTCCGTAAATGGTATTATTTGAGGTAAAATGAACATAATCTACATCCGTTGGAATTTCAAAATTCTTTGGAATATATGTAAATCCTTTGTCCTCAGATGAAGCAAAAACGTTAACATCTACGCCAACTTTTTTCGCCTCTTTGATAGCGCCAGACGCCCATGTTCCTGTATTAATGTACCCAGCCTTTTTGGTTGTCCGCATCATATTTAACGCTGCAATGGTAAATCCAAGTGTAGCCCCTCCTTGTAAGAAAACAACTGAATAACCCGAGGGAACGTTAAGCGCTTTTTTAACCAAATCCATGGATTCATCCATTACAGCAACAAAATCCTTGTGTCTATGAGAAACCTCCAGAATAGAAAGACCATTAAAATCTAGAACAGCAGCCGCAGCTTGTTCAAAAACAACATGAGGTAAAATACATGGACCTGCGCCAAAATTATGTTTCATAAATATCATTTTAATTTAAGTAGTAACAAAGTTGCAAAAGAAGGTGCTAACATCAAAACATCGTAAAAATAAATCTGTAAATTATCCAAAAAAAAAGCCCGAAAATCGGGCTTCAAATTATTCTTTCGTTTTTTTTGTTGTTGTCTTTTTAGGCGCAGCCTTAGAAGCGGCTTTTTTTTCAGTTTTTGCCTCCGCCGATTTGGTTTCTTTTACAGGTTTTTCTTTTTTTACTGTAACTTCAATTTTTTTCTCGTCATTTCTTTTTCTAGAAATACCATAGGAACCCATTGCTCGTTTTCCTTTCGCTGTTTTTTTATCTCCTCTACCCATTTGATTTTCAATTTATGATACAAAGTTAATATTCTTTTTCTTTCAAAAGACGTTCTTTTGAAATCTATTTCAATTTAGACAAATGTCCTTCAAAAACACATTTTTCATTGCGTTTATCTTTTTTCTCTGATGTTCTTTCAGCTACAGAAACTTTCCCCTCACTAAAAAACATCGAAATTTCAATCTCAATTTTGTTTATCGAATCCCTTGAAACAAAATTCAATTCATTCTCACTGTAGAATTCTTCTTTACTAGCGGTTCCTGAATACCTTCTTGTACAACCTTTACTTAGTTGAAAGACAAAATCTATTTTAGTTGAATCTTTTTCAGATGGTTTAATTGATGCTGTAAATCCACTTTTGTTGACATAATTACCTACAATATCACTAATTTTCAACTTGCAAACAGGAGTTTCAGTAGATTGAACAGGTAACTTAGCATTCACTGATTTTTTTGCATTTTCCGTAGATGTTTCACTTTTCCCACCACATGATAATAGGAATAGCGTTAATGAAATTAGGAGAATTGGTAAAATTACTTTCATTTTTCACGTTTTTATGGCGCCAAAATTACAACATTTTCTCCAAATATCTTCTTTTTATCTCATTTTCAATAAGTTCACTACTTTTAATATGATTGCGGCACCAACTCAATTTTGTTTCTAACTGCACAGCATCATTTAATTTCCAATTAATACTTGAATTGTGAAGGCGATTCCTCATTTCGTTCAAAATGATTGCCACTGAAACGGAAACATTTAAACTTTCAGCAAAACCATACATGGGAATTCGAACCAAATAATCAGCTTGTTCTAGTGCTACTTGAGTAACTCCTTTTTTTTCTGCACCAAAAACAAAAGCCAACGGTTCATCAATTGGCACATTAAAGATATCGTATTCAATGGCATGAGGACTAGTAGCAACCAGTTTATACCCTCTGTTTTTAATCTCCTTAAAAATATCTTCAGAGGTTCTTCCCTCTGTATAATGATGTTCTAGCGTTACCCATTGGTTTGAACCCCGAGCAATACCTTCATGAACTTGATAGGTATTTCTGGATTCGACAAGATGAAGTGTTTGTATCCCAAAAGAATCGCATGTTCGGACTATTGCTGAGGCATTGTGCTCTTGAAAGATATCTTCTGAAATTACTGTAAAATGATTGGTGCGTTGGTCAATAATTTGTTCAAATAACCGAATTCTTTCAGGGGTAAGCATTTCATAAAATTCTTGAAGTATATATTCATCAGGAACGTGCTGGTCATTTGTCATAGCGATTGAAAAAAAAAGAGATTTGTTTGCGTCTATAAAAATATTTTATAAGCATTAAACCGAGTAATACAGTACCCGATCCAACGAGAATGCCGGTCCAAAATTCGTTCGTACTTTGTTTAGTGGGTTCGTTGTTTTTTTGAACAGTGAAATAATCCATCAATCGTTCATTATCTTCTTCGTTTTTTAAAAGTAATTCCTGATTTTTATCTTTAAGATCAATAAACTGCCGATAATACTCAATTTCCTTATCCTTGTTATTTACATCTTTTTGTACTTCAACAAGCATTTCCATAAAATCAATTTGATCAGCAATCATTCCTGCCTTTTCAGCATACTTTAACCCTTTTAAAAATTGATTTTCAGCTACGGAATAATCGTTTTGAATATAGGCCAACGAGCCAATATTGTAATATGACTCCAAAATCCCTTTAGAATGTTTGATTTTTATCCTTAAATCCAAGGCTTGGTTAAAATACTTGCTTGCCAGTAAAAAATCTTGAATTGTGGCACAATAAGCACCCATATTAGTTAAGGCTTGAGCTTTAAAAAAAACATTATCTGTTTTATCCAAACAATGAATACTTTTCTCCAGGTATTCTTTTGCTAATGGTAAATTTTTCCGTTCCAATTCCAAATCGCTTAAAAAACCATACGCATTAGAAGCCGATTCATTTTTTTTCCTGTTTAATGTCTCTTTGAGATAATGCTTGGCAATGCCTTTTGCTTTTTCTTTTAAATTTAGTTTATCATATACCTTTGCCAAATTCAATTCGGCCATGAAAAAATGTGTAGGATCAGGAGAATCCTTACCCGTTTTCAACGATTGCAGAAAATAACCTTTCGCCGTTGCATAATCTCCTTCCATGAAACTAGCTATACCTAATTCATTTAATTCTTCCGTTTCATTAGCCTTATCTCCTATTTTACGATGAAAATGAAGCGCTTCTTTAAGTTGATTTTTTCCTAATTGAACTTCACCCCTACGAATCCAATAACATCCTAAAACACGTTTTGAAAAAAAGATGAGCTCCTGAATTAAAATACCTTGATGATTTTCTTGAAGAGCTAAGGACAGTATTTTCAGCGAATCCACATCAGTCCTCAAATACTTCTCCCATAAATCATGGCTAATCTGTAATTTCTGAATAGGATTAGCGGTTTTTTTCAAATCCATGAATTGCTGCCCTTGAAGAATAAAGCCGGATAGAAACAATAACCAAAAGAATAGAAACTTCAATCGCATTGGATAAAGGTAATAAAATCAATAAAATAAAACCATTTGTGGGTTGATCTGTTTACATTTGTAGCGTGGGAAAAGAAAAATTCATAGAAATAAAAGGTGCTAGGGTACATAATTTAAAAAATGTAGACGTTCTAATACCTCATCGCAAAATCACTGTAATTACTGGTCTTTCGGGTTCTGGCAAATCATCGCTCGCTTTTGACACCTTGTATGCTGAAGGTCAAAGAAGATATATTGAAAGCCTTTCTTCCTATGCAAGACAATTTTTAGGGAAATTAGACAAACCAGAAACGGATTACATTAAAGGAATTGCTCCTGCTGTAGCCATACAACAAAAGGTAATAACAAGCAACCCAAGATCAACTGTTGGAACAAGTACCGAAATATACGATTACCTAAAATTGTTATTTGCTCGAATTGGTAAAACCTATTCACCCATATCTGGTAACGAAGTTAAAAAACATACAATCACGGATGTTGTAGATTTCTTAAAAACGCTCAATGAGAATGAACGTGCTGTTATAATTAGCCCGATTTCAAATTGGAAGAAATTTGGAGCAATAAAGCAATTAGAAATATTAATTCAACAAGGATTTCAGCGTGTTTTATCGAATAATGAATTAGTTGAAATTAACACGTTAATTAGCAAAAACCCAGCTGAATTAGATAGTACATTTTTAGTCATTGATCGAATTCAAATTCAATTTAACGAAGAAGGAAATGAAGCAAGATATGCTGATTCCGTTCAAATTGCGTATGCTGAAGGTGCAGGCAATTGTGGAATTTATAGATTGATTGACAGTTCTATCACTTGGTTTAATAATCGATTTGAGCTTGATTCAATGGAATTTCAAGAGCCTAATGAACATTTCTTCACCTTTAACAATCCATTTGGCGCTTGCAAAACATGTGAAGGTTTCGGTCAAGTGCTTGGTATCGATCCAGATTTAGTAATTCCAGATAAAAAACTAAGTGTTTATGAAGGGGCAATTGCTCCGTGGAAAGGAGATACAATGGGAGAATACCTAAATGATTTGATTTTTAATGCGAAAAAATTTGATTTCCCTATTCATAGACCAGTTGAACAATTGACCGCAGAACAACTTACCATTTTATGGGAAGGTAATTCCTATTTCACTGGAATAAATGCATTTTTCAAATTTGTAGAAAGTCAAACTTATAAAATTCAATATCGGGTCATGCTTTCTCGTTATCGAGGAAGAACGGATTGTCCCGATTGCTTAGGAACGAGACTTAGAAAGGATGCAAACTATGTTAAGATTAATGAAAAGTCAATTACCGATCTCGTCTTAATGCCTTTAACTGATTGTTTTGATTTTTTTTCAACGATCAATTTGACAACTCATGATGCCTCTGTTTCTAAGCGGATTTTACCAGAAATCCAAGGTAGGTTATCTGTTTTAATAGACGTTGGGTTGGGTTATTTAACTTTGAATAGAAAGTCAAACACCTTATCAGGAGGAGAATCGCAGCGCATTAATCTATCCACATCTTTGGGAAGTAGTTTAGTTGGTTCTATTTATGTTTTAGATGAGCCTTCCATCGGACTTCATCCCCGAGATACCGAAAGGTTAATATCTGTTTTAAGAAAATTACGTAACGTCGGTAATACAGTAATCATTGTAGAGCACGAAGAAGAGATTATGAAAGCTGCGGACCAGATCATAGACATTGGACCAATGGCGGGGAAATATGGAGGAGAAGTTGTTTTTCAAGGAGTATTCAGTGAATTATCCAATTCAGAAAATAGTTTAACCGCTGATTATTTAACAGAAAAAAGAAAAATACCGGTTCCAGAAAAACGCCGAAAATCGACCAATAAAATTCAAATTTCTGGGGCACACCAATTTGATTTAAAGAATTTCGATTTAGAAATTCCACTTAACGTTTTGGTTTGTATCACAGGGGTTTCTGGTAGTGGAAAATCCACTCTTATTAGGCGGATTTTATATCCAGCTATCAAAAGAGAACTAGGTCTTTCAGGGGATTCAATTGGTAAATTCACGGGCATTTCAGGAGATTTAAAAACAATTAAACATATTGAATTCGTTGACCAAAACCCAATTGGAAAATCATCGAGAAGTAATCCTATAACCTATGTAAAAGCTTTTGATGACATTCGAGAATTATTTTCACGGCAACCGCTTGCAAAAATGCGCGGGTATAAACCTGGATTCTTTAGTTTCAATGTAGAAGGCGGAAGATGCGAAATGTGTGAAGGAGAAGGTGTTATTACCGTAAGTATGCAATTCATGGCGGATATCCATCTACCCTGTGAAACGTGCGAAGGAAAACGATTTAAATCAGAAACATTAGAAGTTTTATTTAGAAATCAATCCATCGCCGACATTTTGGAAATGAGTATTGAGGAAGCATTGGATTTTTTTAAGGCTGGTTCCGATAAATTAGAGTTCAAGATTGTTGAAAAAATTCAACCACTCGTTGATGTGGGGCTAGGCTATTTAACGGTTGGACAATCTTCAAGTACCATGAGTGGTGGAGAAGCCCAACGTATTAAATTAGCATCCTTTTTAAGCAAAGGAAAAGACCAACCCTCTACTCTATTCATATTTGATGAACCCACCACAGGATTGCATTTTCATGACATCGCCAAATTACTTATTGCTTTCAATGCACTTTTAGATAAGGGGCATAGTATCATTGTTATTGAACATAATATGGAAGTAATTAAATGTGCTGACAGAATCATTGATTTAGGTCCTGAAGGAGGTAAAAACGGGGGATACATACTCTACAATGGCACACCGGAAGAATTTATAAAATTAGAAGGTAATTCTACTGCAAAGTATTTACGTGAAAAATTGAACTAATTAAAACTGATAATGCTCCTTTTCTAACATCGTTTTAATTTCCAGATTCATAGAATCTTTAAATTCTTTTTTCACTCGCCTATCATCAATTTCTTCGCATGATTTAAATTGATATTGACTTCCATTCCAAGTATAAAGACAATTATAATAATGTAAAACATTTTCTATTCTATTTCCATATCGAATAATGAGATCATCGTATGTTGAATTTGATTTTATTCTTTTAATTGGCGTACCATTAAACCCGTTGACTAAAACGAGGACTCCCTTTTCTCGTTGATAAATTTTAATTTTCCTTGTTTCAGAACCTCTTACGGTTGCTTTAATTACTAAAATGAAACCGTTTTTAAGTGATTGTGCATTATCGAGAGGGAAAAACTTAAAAAATCGTGGAGAACATGCGGGTCTTAATGGATCTCTATCTGTTTCGGCAGTTGAATCACATTCACGCAGCTCCATTAATAATGCTTCCTCTTCGCCATAGGTAAACTTATTTTGGTTGAATTCGATAGAAATATCACCTTTTTCAATCTCCGTATTTGCGGTTGCATTATCCGTCGAATCTGATTCGTCAGATTGAACAAAAATCTTATAAATCAGAAGAATGCTTCCTAGTATCAGCAGAGCGGAAATAATAATTTTTTTGTTCATGGTTTGCTTTATTTGATTTCAAACAGGTTTAAAAAACTTGAATAGAAGCTTCCATTGCTTTTTGAAACGCACTAAGATTAACTCCGTTACTAATTCCTTGATGTTTACAAAATTCTATCAGCTTTTCAGTCGGCATATTTCCGGTTAAATCATCTTTTGCCATTGGGCAACCTCCAAATCCTCTAATTGCACCGTCGAATCTTCTGCACCCTGCTGAATAGGCAGCTTGTATTATGGTATTTGCATTCTCTGGACGAACATGCATATGAGCGCCAAACTCGACTTGTGGCAAATTTGGTATCAACGTTTTAAATAGAAAATCAATGTCCGAAATTTTTGCTGCTCCAATAGTATCTGATAAAGCTAAAATTTCAATCTCAAATAAGGAATATAATCGTTCAGACCAAGCCAATACCAAATCAGGGCTCCATTTTTCACCATATGGGTTGCCAAAGCCCATAGAAATATAAAGAACCAATTTTTTCTTAGCTTTTACTGCCTTATTTTGAATGGATTCTACACGTACCAATGTTTCTTCAATACTTGAATTCGTATTTCTTTTTTGAAATTCCTCTGATATTGAAAACGGATAACCCAAATAGGCAATCTCCTCGAAACTACAAGCATCATCTGCCCCTCGTTCATTAGCAATTATGGCCAGTAAATTTGAATTCTGATTCAAATGCAAATTTGAAAGCACCTCTGCAGTATCCCGCATTTGTGGAATTGCGGTGGGTGAAACAAAACTTCCGAAATCTATTGTATCAAAACCACAATCCAAAAGTTGATTGATATAATCCACTTTCCGCTGCGTTGGAATAAACTCATGTATTCCTTGCATTGCGTCTCTTGGACATTCAATAATTTTAATACTTTCTGGTTTCATTTTGTTTACTTAACGCTTGATTAATTTCCTTAACTAGATTTGGTCCTTCATAAATAAACCCAGTGTATAATTGAATCAATGAGGCTCCTGCCTTTAATTTTTCCAAGGCATCAGCTACAGTATGAATACCCCCAACACCGATTATCGGAAAACGACCATTTGATTTAGTATGTATATATCGTATTACCTCTGTGGATCGAGCATTTAATGGCTTTCCGGACAACCCTCCTGCCCCTATTTTATCCAATTTCGATGTAGCTGTTTGCAGTCTATCTCTTCCAATAGTTGTATTTGTTGCTACAATTCCGGCTAGTTTACAGGACTCAACCACGTCAATAACATCATCCAATTGCTGGTTCGTTAAATCGGGTGCAATTTTTAACAATATGGGTTTTTGAATTTCTTTTGTATCATTTTCTGTTTGAAGAGTCAATAAAAGCTTCATCAGAGGTTCCTTCTCTTGCAACTCTCTCAAATTGGGTGTATTGGGAGATGAAACATTCACAACAAAATAATCTACGTAAGGATAAAGCGAATTAAAGCATTTCAAATAATCAGAAACAGCATTTTCATTTGATGTAACCTTATTTTTTCCAATGTTTCCTCCAATAATAATATCTGTTTTACGATTTTTAAGATTTTTAATTACCGCCTCAATTCCACCGTTATTAAATCCCATTCGATTTATAATAGCATTATCTGATTTTAATCGAAATAACCTTGGTTTTGGATTTCCATCTTGGGGTAAAGGGGTAACTGTTCCTATTTCAATAAATCCAAATCCCAAACTTGAAAAATCATTATACAGGGAAGCATTTTTATCAAAACCTGCAGCCAAACCAACTGGATTTTTAAATGTTAGTCCAAAAACAGATCTTTCTAACTTATTACTGTTAACAGAATAAAATTGTCTAATTAAAGACTTAAAACCAGGTAATTTTAACGAAAAGTGTAGTAAACTAGCTGTCAAATAATGAGCACGCTCAGGGGAGAATAGAAATAAAAAAGATCGAAGGATTTTATACAAGGAGCAACGAAATCTAAATTTTATATCTTCCTCGTGGTTTTATACCATTTCTCGAACGCTGACGACCATAGTCTTTAAATGTTAGATTTCTGGTAACAATCAAATTTAAATGATAATAGGCATCCTTATTCTTTGAATCTCCACGTTGATATCCTGGAGCAAAACCAGGATTACCAATTGCTGGATTTGAAAAATAGGCTGCTGCCTCTGTAGAAAAAGAAGCTGGATCAGCATAAACGGTACTAACGTCATCCATGTAATCTGAAAACGTTTTAACATAAGCGATTTCAGCACCAACTCTCCAAGTTCGTCCTACCCCCACTCTAAATCCAAAACCAAATGGCACTGTTAAAGTTAAAGGGCTATAAGCTTTTGCTTGACCTTCCGTTTTCATTGGACGTAAATTCATCCAAGTACCGTCTTTAAATTGAGCTTGAGGATTAAAATAACAAATACCAAGACCTCCAAAAACATAATATTGTTCATTTCTATTAGTCCTATGTTTTACACCAGGTAAATTAAAACGAGAACCAAATCTTTCTGTTGCATAAAAGATAAACTCCAATCGTTGTTGAACTTCGATATTTAATGATCTAAAATGTAAATCACGAGAATTTCTAATAGGTTCCTGACTGTATTTATCATCCCCTTTCAAATTAAACACACACAAACTTGTGGTAGTTGCAAAATAAGGATGAAAACGTTGTCTGTAACCCAACCATCCCGCATATCCTGTTGATGGCCAATCAATATCTTTAACACTATAATCCTTACCAACAGTGTATGATCCACCCAAATCTCCATTAAATTGAGTGGCACCAAATCCAATTTGCAATTCTTTTTTATTTAACGACCAGTTGCTTTGTGAATTGAAGTTTGTATGTTGAGCAAATAGAGTCGTAAACGCACTTGCGGACAACATTACAAAAGAAAACACGCCTAATTTAAACATCATGAGTATTCATTTTAGTTGAAACGTCACGAAGTTAGGACAAATAAGCTAAAAAAACTAAAAAAACGTAAAAAATCTTCAAATCAATTGGTTAGAAAAGTATGAGACGTTTTTTTTTAACTAAAAAATAAAAATATTGAAGCAAAACCCACAGCCCCATAAAACCAAGGGTTAATTAGAATTGTGGGTTTTACTTTATAAAAATCCTTGAGTACTTTATTAAAATTTTGTTTCGAGTTAATCTCTTCTTTCGATGGCTCTTGGCCATTTACAATAATTTTAATCTTTTGCATATCATTCGATTTTATTAAAAATTTGTTTCAGCTTATGTAGTGCCCTAAAGGTTTTTACCTTAGCATTATTTTCAGTCATCTCCGTTAATTCTCCAATTTCCCTAAATGATCTTTTTTCGAAGAAACGTAATTCAATTAACTCCAACTGATTCACTTTTAAACGAGTAAGTGCCTCTAGCAATTTTTTTCTGTTAATTTCAGAATCATCCTCCAAAAATTCATCCATCATCTGACCAATAACTATCTTATCAAGTCTTACTGTTCGTTCTCCCTTTTTATCTCGAAAAGACTGATTGAGCTCACTTTTGGCAATTCTAAATAACCATGATGAAAATGGAAGCCCTCTAAATTCATAACGATGAAGATTGGACAACGCTTTTACAAATACCATTGAGGTTACATCATGAACCGTTTCAATATCATCCATTCGTTTATAGATATATCTAAAAATTGGTTCATAGTATTTTCGATACAAAGGACCGAACTTTTCGGGATTTTGCTTCGCTTTCTCAATTTGAATTCTTTCTTCCTCCAAAAGAAAGTTATTCATGTGATAACTTGGGTTCAACATAATTAAGGTTTTTTTTGGTTTAGTATCCCCAGCTTGCAGACCAGAGATAAATCAGATAACGCCAACAATAAAAAAAAATAACACTTTTAATTAAAAAATAAATTAATTTTGATGTAAATGCTTAATTTTAAAAGGTTACAGGATTTTAATTAATTTCAAAACAAACCATAAGTGAATAGTTTAGAACAGTTTTTCACCTCCATAGACCCGGTTTTGGCTGCCCTTATTGCAACAACATTTACATGGTTGGTTACGGCGTTTGGGGCTGCTTTGGTGTTTTTTTTCAAGTCCATTCATCGTGGCATTCTTGATGCAATGCTCGGTTTTACTGGAGGGGTTATGGTTGCTGCCAGTTTTTGGTCATTATTGAATCCAGCTATTGAACTTTCTGAAAAACAATTCCCAAACATACCTTGGATGCCTGCAGCTGTTGGTTTTTTAACTGGTGCTTTGTTTCTGTTTTTTTTAGATAAGAAGCTACCACATTTACATATTAATTTCAAAGAAGACGAAACAGAAGGAGTTAAAACTCAATTACACAAAACTACCTTATTAGTTTTGGCTATTACATTACATAATATTCCTGAAGGTTTGGCTGTTGGTGTATTATTTGGCGCTGCTGCACAAGGCATTGATGGAGCCACATTTTCAGCGGCAATTGCGCTAACCATTGGTATTGGTATTCAGAATTTCCCTGAAGGATTTGCAGTTGCTATGCCATTGAGACGGGCTGGAGCCTCTCGGTTTAAAAGCTTTTGGTACGGGCAATTGTCCGCGATTGTAGAACCAATTGCTGGAGTGATAGGTGCTGTAGCAGTCATTTATATCCAACCCATATTACCTTTTGCATTAGCATTTGCTGCTGGGGCAATGATTTTCGTTGTAGTTGAAGAGGTAATTCCGGAAACCCAACGGGACAAATATACCGATCTAGCAGTGTTAGGCTTCATTGGTGGTTTTGTAGTTATGATGATTCTTGACGTTGCCTTAGGTTGATTTACTTTGTCGTGTTTTGGAGCATTGGAACAAATCGAAACGTTCCGAATTCTTCAATGGATATTTCATTTTCTGAAATCTTTGTAACACGCTGCATTAGTTGGCTTTCTCCTTCACCAACCGGTATAACCATTTTTCCACCAATTTTCAATTGTTGAATTAAAGTAGCTGGTATTTCAGGAGCACCACACGTAATTAGTATTTTATCAAAAGGCTGGTAAGCATCAAGCCCTTTGTACCCATCACCATAAAATTGTTTTGGATGAAACCCAAATTGGTTAATAATTTCTTTCGAACTCAAATATAATTCCTTCTGGCGCTCGATGGTATAAACCCTCACCCCCAACTCACACAAAATGCAAGTTTGAAACCCGGAACCTGTTCCAATCTCTAATACTTTTTCCCCTTTTTGAAGTTCCAATAACTCGGTTTGAAACGCAACGGTGTAAGGATGAGAAATGGTTTGACCCGCACCAATTTGAAATGCAATATTGGTATAGGCTTTCTCTAAAAAAGCAAGATCTAAAAAGAAATGGCGTGGTATAGCATAAAAAGCCTCTAAAATTCTTTCATCTGCAATCCCTTTTTGACGCAATTCTTCAATCAATTTCTTTCTAAGTCCTTTGTGTCTGTGGTTGTCTTGCATCACACAAAAATACAGACTCTAGGCTAGATTTTAAAAGCGAATTATAAACACCTATCTGTTGAAAGTCTTACAAACTTACCCCGTTCTTAGTTATTTCTTCAAACAGAGGTAGTAATAGTTTGTTGTAGAAGTTCAATTATACTTAATCTAATTTCATAGGAACTTCCATTACTAAAATCTCAGCATCAGAAATGGCAGCATAATTTAATTCATTTGTATCCCATACACCTAAGGCATCTCTGCTTGATAATTTAGTTGTATCAACTTGGATTTCTCCGCTAAGAACAAACGTATAAATTCCATTTCCTGATTTCTTCAACTTATATTCAAGTTCTTTTCCTTTTTCTAATTGTGTAATATGAAACCAAGCATCTTGATGAATCCAAACGCCATCATCTGTGGGATTTGGAGATAAAATTTGTTGAAACTTGTTCAATCTTTCCTCTTTAACCAAAGCCAATTGATCATAACGAGGTGTGACATTTCTTTTATTTGGGAACAACCATATTTGTAAGAACTTCACTGGTTTATCCTTGTTCTTATTAAACTCAGAATGTTGGATACCCGTTCCAGCACTCATGACTTGAATATCACCGTTTTTTATAACAGTAGTATTCCCCATACTATCTTTATGTTCTAAATCCCCTTCTAATGGAATACTAATTATCTCCATATTATCGTGCGGATGAGTTCCAAAACCCATTCCTGCCTCAACATAATCATCATTCAACACGCGCAAAACCCCAAAATGCATTCTTTCAGGATTGTAATAATTAGCAAAACTGAATGAATGTCTACTTTTGAGCCAGCCATGATCGGCTATACCTCTTGAATCCGATTTGTGAAGAACTTTGTTTTCCATAATTTTTGAGTCTTGTTGTGGGAGGTGATTGAATCCATAAATTTCCAAACTTTCCAATTCAGAAATATCATTATTGATGAGCTTAGCTGCCACACCACTTGTTGCTAAAATTGCCGTACCTAAAATTCCTTTTTTCAAAAATTGTTTACGATCCATGCTTACTTTTATTAGGCAAGTTTATCCTTTTTTTAGAAGAAAAAAATTAACCTATGTCAAGAAATCCATTGAATGCTATTTTTTTTGTAATTCCAAAATGGCGATCAACTAATTAAAAAATTAAATTTTTCAATTAGAATTTTTTATAAATAATTTTTGATCAACCCTAATTTGAAACGAGAGATAAATTCTAATCCTATATTTGCAAAAAAGAATTTATGACGATAATCGCTAATAAAGAAAATGGGGTATTAACACTCTCGTTAAATAGACCTGAGGTTTTCAATTCCTTCAATAAAGAGATGGCGCTAAGCTTGCAAAGTTTCTTAGAAGATGCCAAAGAGGATGAATCGATTCGTGCAATTGTATTAACTGGTGAAGGAAAAGCATTTTGCGCTGGACAAGATTTGGCTGAGGCGACGGACCCACATGGACCAGAATTGAAATCAATTGTTAGAGATCATTATAATCCAATCATTCTAAAAATAAGACAAATTGAAAAACCTGTTATTGCTGCAGTTAATGGTGTTGCTGCAGGAGCGGGAGCAAATATAGCATTAGCTTGTGACCTCGTAATTGCAAAGGAGAGTGCATCTTTCATTCAAGCATTTAGTAAAATAGGCCTAATTCCAGATTCAGGAGGTACGTTTTTCCTGCCAAGAATTATTGGTATGCAGAAAGCATTAGCCTTAATGATAAGTGGTGATAAAGTTGGAGCCAAACAAGCCGAGGAAATGAACATGATATACAAATCAATTCCCGATGATTTATTCCAAGATGAAGTCAATAAACTGTCTATTGGACTTGCACAAATGCCAACTAAGGGAATTGGACTAACCAAGCGGGCCATGAATCAAAGTTGGAACAATACCTTGAATGAACAATTGAATTTAGAAGAATTACTACAAAGTGAAGCGGGGCAAACAGGTGACTTTAAGGAAGGCGTAACGGCATTCTTAGAAAAAAGAAAACCAATTTTTAAAGGGAATTAATATGAAAATAGGAGTTATTGGTTCAGGGACAATGGGAAGTGGTATCGCACAAGTTGCAGCACAAAATGGTCATAAGGTTTGTTTAATCGACACCTCCCAAGAAGCCTTAGACAAAGCAAAAGCCAATTTAGTTAAAACCTTAGATCGGTTAGTTGAAAAGGGTAAATTAACAACCGATCAGTCTCATAAAATTTGCTCGTCCATTGATTATTCCACGGATCTAAATGATTTGTCTAGTTGTGGATTAGTAATTGAGGCTATCATAGAAAATTTAGGAATTAAGCACGAGCTACTTGCAAAGCTAGAAACAATCGTTGACGAAAATTGTATTTTGGCAAGCAACACTTCCTCCCTATCAATTGCCTCTCTGGGATCTATTCTTCACAAGTCAGATAGAATCATTGGAATACATTTTTTCAATCCGGCACCGTTAATGCCATTAGTTGAAATAATTCCAGCAGTACAAACAAGCGATATTGTTTTAAATCGTTGTGTTGAACTCATTCAAAATTGGGGAAAAGTGGGTGTTATTTGTAAAGATACACCTGGGTTTATTGTCAACAGAGTTGCACGACCATTTTATGGAGAAGCTTTAAGAATCTATGAGGAAGGAATTGCAGATTTTGCAACAATCGATTGGGCTATGACGCATTTTGGAGGATTTAAAATGGGTCCCTTCATGCTAATGGATTATATCGGAAATGATATTAATTATGCAGTAACAGAATCTGTATTTGAATCTTTTTATTACGACCCGCGCTTCAAACCAAGCTTCACCCAAAAAAGACATAAGGAAGCTGGTTTTTATGGTAGAAAATCAGGAAGAGGATATTACAATTATTCCGAAGGACTTGATTTACCGCAACCTTTAGAAAATGAGGAAACGGGTAAACGTATTTTTGAACGTATTCTTGCGATGTTGATTAATGAAGCTATTGATGCAGTATTTATGCAAGTGGGGACAATTGACGCTATAGATTTAGCGATGACAAAGGGAGTTAATTACCCTAAAGGCCTTTTAAAATGGGCAGATGAAATAGGATTACCTATTGTTTTGGAACGACTTGAAGAACTTTTTTCAACGTATGGCGAAGATCGATATAGACCAAATGCATTGTTAAGAAAAATGGTAAAAGAAGGAAGAAATTTCTATTAAATAATTGTATTTTTTAAAGGAATTTGTCCTAGTTTTTTAAAATATTTTGAATTCACAGAATCTTCTAAAAGCATAAGATGTTCTATTCGATGACAATCCGTTCCAACAAAATCAATTGCTTGAGCATCGATTAATGCCTCTGCTTGTTTTTTAATTGCAGGACCATAATTGCCAGATAAGGAATTTAAATTTAACTGAATATTAATTCCTTTTTCACGCCATTCTATTGCCTGATCAATTTTACCGAGGTAATACATATATCGCTCAAAATGGGCAACAACGACACGGTAACCCATTGTTTTTAAATCAAAAAACACTTGATCAACATACTGAGGAGGTGTATGAAAGCCAAATTCAATGAGTACATAGTTATCACCAAACGTGAGCAACTCCTTATTTTTAATAAGTGGGATCAACGTTTCATCAAAATAATATTCTGCAGCTGCTTCTAATTGAATTTTCATTCCCAATTGATGCATTTCATTCCTCACTTTTTCTAACCCAGCTAGTATTATTTCTGGTGTATTAGGATATGAATCTGACATGATATGCGGAGTCGTTATTACCTTGGAATAACCCAAACTTTCAAACTTAGCCAACATAGCAATCGTCTCATCCATTGTTTGGGATCCATCGTCAATTCCTGGAATGAGGTGGCTATGCATATCCGTTTTAATACTGGATATTTCAAAATCGGGCAATTCCTCCTCCCTCTTACCAAAAATCTTACTGAAAATCCCCATTATTTAGCGGTTTACATACATTTGATTATAATAATCTTGGTAGGATCCACTTGTTACTTTTTCAACCCAATCTTGATTCTCCAAATACCAATCTACCGTTTTAGACAAGCCTTCTTCAAAAAGAATGGAAGGTTTCCAACCGAGCTCTTTTTCCAATTTGGCGGCATCAATAGCATATCGTTTATCATGACCTGCTCTATCTGTAACATAGGTAATCAATTGCTCCGACGTTCCACTTTCACGACCCAATTTTTTATCCATTAATTGACAAAGAAACTTCACCAATTCAATATTAGTCCATTCGTTCAGACCTCCAACGTTATAGGATTCACCTATGGTTCCGTCATGAAAAATAGTATCTATTGCACTAGCATGATCTTCCACCCACAACCAATCACGAATGTTGTCTCCATTGCCATAAACAGGAAGTGGTTTATTATATTGAATATTATGTATCATTAACGGAATGAGTTTTTCCGGGAAATGATGACTTCCATAATTATTAGAGCAGTTGGACATTTTTACAGGTAAACCATAGGTATGATAAAACGCTCTAACAAAATGATCAGACGATGCTTTAGAGGCTGAATAAGGGCTTCGAGGATCATATGATGTTGATTCAGTAAATAAACCTTCGTCACCCAAACTTCCAAAAACCTCATCCGTTGAAACATGATGAAAAACATGGTTATCAGATCCTTTCCAGGAATCCTTAGCTACTTGCAATAGATTTACAGTACCAACCACATTTGTCATGACGAAATCCATTGGTCCTTCTATAGAACGATCTACATGAGATTCTGCAGCCAAATGTATTACATCTGTAATTTGAAAATTTGAAAACACTGCGCGAATTGCTTCAGCGTCAACAATATCTACTTTTTCAAACCGATAATTTGGGAGGGTTTCCACATCAGACAAATTTTCCAAGTTTCCGGCGTAGGTGAGTTTATCTGCGTTCACAACCAAGTAATCCGGATATTTATTCAAAAATCTACGAACTACATGAGAACCGATAAAGCCAGCTCCCCCCGTTATTAATACTCTTTTTTTATACTGCTCCATTTTATAAACTCCAATATTCCAAATCAAGAATTTTGTCCTTATAAATACCTTTCACATCAACAAAAATACCTTTACCGTCTTTCAATATCCCCTTGAAATAACTTTCATTTAAGCCAATATATTCTTTGTGATTAACAGCCACTATAATCGCATCATAATCATTTGCAGCAGTAGAAATCAACGGCACACCATATTCATGTTGCATTTCATCCGAATCTGCGTGAGGATCGATCATATCAACATGAACTTGAAAAGATTTAAATTCGTTTACGATATCAATCACTTTTGAATTTCGAATATCACTTACATCTTCTTTAAACGTTGCTCCCATCACCAAAACTTTTGCATCTTGAATGATTTTACCTTGAGCAATTAATTTTTTAACCGTTTGTTTAGCGATATAAAATCCCATAGAATCATTCACGTATCTACCACTTGTAATCACCTTAGAGTGATAACCAGCTTGTTGCGCTTTGTGCGTTAGATAATAGGGATCTACACCAATACAATGACCACCAACTAATCCCGGACGGAAAGGCAAGAAATTCCATTTAGTTCCAGCCGCTTCTAAAACGTCAAACGTATTAATTTTTAACTTATTGAAAATGATAGATAATTCATTAATCAAAGCAATATTTACATCTCGTTGCGTATTTTCAATAATTTTTGCTGCCTCTGCAACTTTAATTGTGGGAGCTCTATGAACTCCTGCAGCTACCACTAACTCGTATGTTTTTGCAATTTGTTCTAGTGATTCATCACAACATCCTGAAGCTACTTTGATAACATTTTGCAATGTATGTTCTTTATCTCCCGGATTAATTCTTTCAGGAGAATAACCTACTTTAAAATCTTGCTTGAATTTCAATCCAGAAATCTCCTCTAAAACAGGAATACAATCTTCTTCGGTACAACCAGGATAAACCGTTGATTCATAAACGACATAATCTCCTGCTTTCAATACCTGTCCAACTGTTTTGCTCGCACCTAATAAGGGTTTCAAATCAGGCAGATTAGCATCGTCTATTGGTGTTGGTACTGCAATAATGAAAAAGTTCACATCACGTAAATCTTCAATGTTTGCTGTAAATGTAATATCACACCCATCAAAATCAGAGGCAACTAATTCATTACTTGGGTCTATTTTATTTTTCATCATATCAACCCGTTGTTGATTAATGTCAAATCCAACGACCTTTATTTTTCGCGCAAATTCCAACGCAATTGGTAAGCCGACATACCCTAAACCAATTACAGCCAATTTGGCCTCATGATTTACTAGACGATCATAAATTAAATTACTCATATTATTTAGTATAGATTAGTTGTTCATTCCTTACTTTGTAGATGCGTTCAATAATATCTACAACCTTCAATCCTTCTAACGCATTTGTTGTGGGAGACGTCCTTCCTTTTAGGGTGTCAATTACATTTGAAATCACGTAATTATGATTAGCCGCAGAACCTTTATAAGGACCATAATCATTTGCAGGATTAGACTCCTTTAGTATGGGCATTTCATAACCGGCAATATTACAAACTTCCACTTCATTCATATATTGACCGCCAATTTTAACACTTCCATTTTTGCCAATTATTGTCATGGAGGACTCTAAATTTTGATTAGCGATGGCAGTGGAATAATTCAAAGAACCCATACCGCCATTAATAAAATTAAAATTCACAAAACCTGAATCTTCAAAATCCGTTGTATCCATATGATTAAAATCAGCAAATTTTCCTTGTATATTGTCGATATCTCCAAAAAGCCAATACATAATATCAATAAAGTGAGAGAACTGCGTATACAAAGTTCCACCATCTAATTCTTGAGTACCTTTCCAGCCTCCTGCCTTATAATATCGTTCGTCTCTATTCCAGTAACAATTCAATTGAACCATGTAAATATCACCAAGAATTCCATTTGAAACAACTGATTTAATCCATTCTGAAGGAGGTGAATATCGGTTTTGCATTACACAAAACACTTGACGAGAAACCTGTAATGCTTTAAAGATAATTTCTTCGCAACTGCTTTTAGACAAACCCATAGGCTTTTCACAAACCACATGTTTTTTGGCCTCCAAGGCTTTCAACGACTGATCCGCATGTAACCCATTTGGTGTACAAACATTTACAACATCAAATTCAATACCACTCGCCAATAATTCCTCAATGGAAGTAAAGAAAGGCACATCAAAATCTGTTGCAGCACATTCTTCTTTAGAACGAACGTCTACCATTGCTACCAACTCACCTTCAGCATCTCTACGAATCATTTCAGCATGTCGTTTTCCTATATGGCCAGCACCAACGACTGCAAATTTTATTTTATTACCGTTAGACATATTATATTTTTCTTACTTGATTATCAATTAATTCATATTTATCTTGAGACTCAGGACATATTGCAATTCCATTTTCATCAAAATTTAACCGATGTCCGAACTCGCTCATCCATCCAATTTGGCGTGCTGGATTACCAACAACTAACGCATAAGCCGGGATATGTTTGGTTACTACAGACCCTGCACCAATAAATGCATATTCGCCGATGTCATGCCCACATACAATAGTTGCATTTGCACCAATACTTGCTCCTTTTTTAACCGTAGTTTTTGAGTACTGTCCTCTTCTATTGACACCACTACGCGGATTAATCACATTGGTAAAAACCATGGAAGGACCTAAGAAAACATCATCCTCACAAATGACTCCTGTATATAGTGAAACATTATTTTGAACTTTAACATTTTTACCTAACACAACGTCGGGAGAAACGACAACATTTTGACCTATATTACAATTTTCTCCTAAAATACAATTTGACATAATATGTGAGAAGTGCCAAATTTTTGTTCCCTCTCCAATAGTACACCCATCGTCTACTATAGCTGATTCATGTGCAAAATATCCCATCATTTAATTATGTATTTATCAAAATTATTGTGATCTGTTTCTTCTAATTCCTCCTTAGTCAAGGTCTGAAAATAGGCGTATGTTCTTTTCAACCCTTCAGTTCGATCTATTTTAGGTTCCCACTGTAGTAAGGATATTGCTTTCGAAATATCTGGTTGTCTTTGTTTTGGGTCATCAACAGGCAAATCTTTGTAAACCACTTTTTGTGAGGTCCCTGTTAATTTTATTATTTCCTCTGCAAACTGGGAAATGGTAATTTCAGATGGATTACCCACATTTACTGGTTGAGCATAATCTGAATGAAGTAAACGGACAATTCCCTCTACTAAATCATCTACATAACAAAAGGATCGTGTTTGAGAGCCATCACCAAAAACAGTTAAGTCTTCACCTCTCAAGGCCTGACCGATAAAAGCAGGAAGAACACGTCCATCATTCAATCGCATTCTAGGTCCATAGGTATTAAAAATTCTAACAATTCGCGTTTCTATACCATGGAAATTATGATATGCCATTGTGATTGCTTCTTGAAAACGCTTAGCCTCATCATATACTCCTCTGGGTCCTACTGGATTAACATTTCCCCAATATTCTTCTGTTTGAGGATGTATAGTAGGATCGCCATAAACTTCAGAAGTAGAAGCAATTAGCACCCGGGCACCTTTTGCTTTTGCTAAACCCAAACAATTATGAATACCTAAAGACCCTACTTTCAGGGTTTGTATAGGGATTTTTAAATAATCAATCGGACTGGCAGGAGAAGCAAAATGCAAGATATAATCTAATTCACCCGGAACATGAATGAATTTAGAAACGTCGTGATTATAAAATTCAAATTGTTCTAATCTAAATAAATGCTCAATATTTTTCAGCCGACCGGTAATTAAATTATCCATTCCAATCACAAAATACCCATCACGGATAAACCGATCACATAAATGAGACCCTAAAAAACCCGCTGCGCCTGTGATCAAAATTCGCTTCATTTATTTTTGAATTAGATTTCGACCAATACTACTATAATAAAATCCTTTATCATTCATGTCATCCAAATCGAATAAATTTCGACCATCAAAAATAACATTATCTTTTAATCTTAATTTCATTTGATTAAAATCCGGATTTCTAAAGATTCCCCATTCAGTGCAAATAATTAAAGCATCCGCATTAGATAAAACACTGTATTCATCATCAGCAAAATTAACAGCATCTCCATATATATTTTGAACATTTGGCATTGCTTCAGGATCATATGCTGAAATAATTGCTCCTTCCTCTAATAGAGCATCAATCATAAATAAAGCAGGCGCCTCTCTAATATCGTCGGTATCTGGTTTAAAAGCTAATCCCCATATGGCAATTTTTTTTCCACTCAGATTTCCTCTGAAAAAATTTTTAATTTTTGGTAACAAGACTGTTTTTTGAGCTTGATTCACTTTCATAACCGCTTCTAAAATTTCAAAAGTGAAATTATTTTCGTTTCCTGATTTGGCCAATGCTTGAACATCTTTCGGAAAACATGAGCCACCATATCCAATTCCTGGAAATAAAAAACGTTTACCAATTCGGCTATCAGAACCAATACCTATGCGGACTTTGTCAACATCTGCGCCCACCAATTCGCAAAAATTTGCAATTTCATTCATAAATGTAATTTTGGTAGCCAAAAAGGAATTAGCCGCATATTTGGTTAATTCTGCCGATTTTTCATCCATAAAGTAAATTGGATTTCCTTGTCGAACAAACGGCTTGTACAGTCGCTCCATTACTTTTTGAGCCCGTTCGTCTGATGTACCAATTACCACGCGATCTGGCTTCAAGAAATCACTTACAGCAAATCCTTCACGCAAGAACTCTGGATTGGAAACAACAGAAAAATCAACTTTCGCATTTTTGGAAATTGCTTCTTTGACCTTTTCTGCAGTCCCTACCGGAACGGTACTTTTATCTACAACCACCTTATAATCAGTAATTAAATTTCCTAGCTGCTCTGCAACACCTAAAATGTAAGATAAATCAGCAGACCCGTCTTCACCTGGAGGAGTTGGGAGGGCTAAAAAAATTATTTCTGCATCTTTAATTCCTTCAGCTAATGATGTAGTAAAAGACAAGCGATTTGCTGCAATATTTCTATCAAATAAAGTATCTAAATTGGGCTCATAGATAGGAACCTCTCCATTGCGTAAACGTTCAACTTTTTTTTCATCAATATCTATACATATAACCTGATTCCCTGTTTCAGCGAAGCAAGTTCCAGTAACTAACCCTACATAACCAGTTCCAACAACAGCAATTTTATTCATTCAATAGGATGATTGTTTAGTTATTTATAAACTCGGCAACCGTTTTAGTAATTAACTCCAATTGTTCTTGTTGCATCTCTGTATGAATAGGAAGAGAAATCACTCGTTCAGTCAACCAATCAGTTACGGGTAATGTTAAATTTCCGCTACCAAAAGAAGCAAACATTTTTTGTCGGTGAGCCGGAATTGGATAATAAATCATAGATGGAATTTCTCTTTCCGCCAAGTATTCATTTAATCCATCTCGATTATGGCCCTCCAAGATTAACGTATATTGATGAAAAACATGTTTTGAATCGTGGGAGCGAAATGGAATCTTCACTCCTTTCATTGTTCCAAAAAAAGCATCATAAAAATCAGCGACTTCCCTTCGCGCATCAATGTAATTATCTAATTGTCGAAGTTTTATGCGCAAAACAGCAGCTTGAATGGTATCTAACCTAGAATTACACCCTACCACATCATGATAATATTTTTTACTTTGACCATGGTTGGCAATCATTTTTAATTTAATTGCCAATTCGTCATTATTTGTGAAAATTGCACCACCATCACCATAACAACCTAGGTTCTTGGAAGGGAAAAAAGAGGTACATCCAATATCACCGATTGTTCCAGTCTTAACAACTCTTCCATCCGACAAATGATAATCAGAACCAATGGCTTGAGCATTATCTTCAATAACAAACAAATTATATTTTTTAGCAATTTCCATAATTGCATTCATATCAGCGGCTTGGCCGTATAAATGAACTGGAACAATTGCTTTAGTTTTTGGGGTAATTGCAGCTTCAATGGATGCAGCATCCACACAAAAAGTCTCTTTATTCACCTCAACGAAAACAGGTTTCAAACCTAATAAAGCAATTACCTCTGTTGTTGCTATATAGGTAAATGAGGGGGTAATCACTTCGTCTCCCGGTTTTAAATCCAATGCCATCATAGCGATTTGCAAAGCATCAGTACCATTGGCACATGGAATAACATGCTTAACCGATAGATAGCTTTTTAAATCCTCTTGAAATGCAGTAACTTCAGACCCGTTGATAAAATTAGCATTCTGAATGACATCCATTATTGCGGAATCAATTGCTGGTTTAATTTTCTCATATTGAGAAACCAAATCAACCATTTGAATTTTTTTCATTGATTAAAATTGTAAAAATGAATGGCAAATGTACAGAAAAAGTAGTAAAACACTGTATTTCTTTACTTAACAAATCAAAAAAAACATATTAATCCGAATACCAACAACCTCAATTTAGTTTCAGATAAAATGACAATAATATAAAATCAATTTGATTTATATAAAACTGTGTATTTAATAAGCAAAACAGAATGCACAAAAAAAAATTGTTTATTTGTGAATAATAAAATTTATTAGTCGAAAATTTCAAATTAAGATAGTAATAGCACCTATCTCAAATCGATATTATTTTGAACATACACCGAGAATTTTTTCATTTCTTGTAATGCCCTTCTATTTGTCCAACTTGGATAACTGGATGAAATTCTTTTTGTTAGGAGCAGTAAATCGGTTGGATAATTCATGTAAAATGGAATTCCTGGATTTATTACATCTGGAATGTTTTTAATGTGCCCATTTGTTATGAGCCATTTTTTCAATTCCCTTGCTTCTTGCGGATTTTCATCGTAGGTACAACATGGATCATTGGAAAGAGAGCTAATGAATGAGTTTAATTTTGTGTCATCTAATTTGAGCAAATCATCAATCAATAATTGATATGTTCTAATATTCGCCACACTCATTCTTAGGATATCATCGGCATTCAATGATAGATATCTTGCGATTTCCTCTTGACTAGCGCTACTAGGGTTTTGAAGTCTATATGAAATAGCTTCTTTTTTACTATTTTCAAAACCTAATCTGAAATTCTCAACAAATGTTTTGGAATACATATCAAAAGCTGAATAGGCTAACGTTGGATCGGAAGCTAATAAATCTCTCCATCCATTTTTGATTAAATTATAATTTGCATCATATTCTAATTTTTCTCTATCTACCGTATATAAATTATACTCTAGCATATCGACTAAATTTAACGGTCCACTATAAAATCCAGCAGAACCGGCAGAAATACCTAATTCAGCGACTTTCTCCTTTGTATATAAATATCCACTAGTTACAGCTGAAACAGAAATAACTAATATACTAACCAAAACGATTTTGATTTTGTTTTTCATGAAATTTATTTTTTATAAAAGTAGTTTAAAATATAAAATAACACACCTTTTAACCATTCTTTTACTATTCCCATCCCAAAAGTTGAAATTTATTTGATTCAATATTGATGGCATACTCATGCTGAATTTGTCTAATTAGTAGCTCGATTGATTCAAATTTTATTGATCTTTTAGGCAAAATTGCAATTACCTCTCTTGCAGGAGATTGATCCGAAGATGTAGCATGAATGCTATGTAAATTTTTGCTTTGCTCGATTGACAGGACATAATTGGAAGGAACCAAGGTGTAACCTCCGTTTAAATCGACCATCTTCATCAACATTTCAATATTTCCCCCTTGATAATTCCATTGTTTCCATTCTATTTCATTTGAAATATCACAAAATTGCATCATTTGGGTACGTAAACAATTTCCCTTACTTAGTAACCACGGATGTAGTTCATTCAAATGATTGCTCATTAATTTTTCTGAATGAAATTGAGGGATATATGCTTTAATTTCCTCCCAAAATAATGGAATTGTTCTCCATTTTGGATGCGCTACTGGCCCCGCTAAGATTCCCAAATCAATCGATTTGTTTTCCAAGGCTTCCAAAAGATCAGTGGTTTTCATTTCTTGAATTTCCAATTGAACATCAAGCATGGTTTCTTGCCAAATTGGAAATAAATGTGGAATCATATAAGAAGAGATCGTTGGAATGATTCCTATCCGAATTTGTTCCTTGTAATTACCCTCCATCTTTTGTCGAATCACCGCAATTTTATCTACCTCTTGTAAAATCTCTCGACAAACCTTAATCAACTCATTACCATACACCGTTAATTCCATTGGATTTGTAGAACGGTCAAAAATAGAAAAACCAAGTACCTCTTCGGCTTTTTTTACCTGCATAGACAACGTTGGTTGGGTTACAAAACATCGATCACTTGCCTTTTGGAATTGTTTTTCTTCACTCAGAACAACTAAGTAATGCATTTGCTGAATTGAAATCATATAAACATATTTTATGTAAATATAAATTATATTGATAAAACTTATGAGACATTTGGATTTAATTTTGTCACCATAAAACATCAAACACATGAAACTAACACATTCTTACACTGCTAAAGTCAATCAATTATTGGCAAGTTACGAAATTCATTATCAAAACTTAAGGTCACTACATTGGAACATTAAAGGAGAAAAATTCTTCGAATTACATGTCAAATACGAAGAACTATATGCTCGAACTCAAATTATAATTGACGAGATTGCGGAGCGAATACTTACGCTAGGGGAAAATCCGTTAAGTAAGTTCAGTGATTATTTAATCCACAGCGTAATTTCAGAAAATGAGTTGATTTCCGAAGGAAATAGGGGAATTGAATATGTACTGACCGCACAAAAACAACTTCTAATTGTTGAGAAAGAAATTCTTACACTTTCAGATTCTCATCAAGACGAAGGAACCCACGCATTGATATCAGATTTGATACGTGAGAAAGAAAAAACAAATTGGATGTTTGCCGCTTGGTTACACCGTATTGAATGAAAAACGAATTGGAAAACCAATCTTACGGAGAAAAACGTAATTTTGTACCGAAGAAAGTAAAACAAATATTAACTATAAAAACAAAGAGTAAAATGGCAACATTAGTTGGAAAAAAGGCGCCTTCATTCAAGGCAGCAGCCGTTGTTAACGGAGGAGAAATCGTGAATGATTTTTCTTTAGATCAATACTTGGGTAAAAACCATGTGATTTTCTTTTTCTACCCGAAAGATTTCACGTTCGTATGTCCATCAGAATTGCATGCATTTCAAGCATCATTAGCAGATTTTGAATCGAGAGGAGTGAAAGTAGTTGCTTGCTCAACAGACACGGAAGAATCGCATTGGGGATGGTTACAAGTACCTAAAAACAAAGGAGGAATTGAAGGTGTAACATATCCAATAGTTGCGGATACTTCAAAAACAATTTCAGAAGCGTTTGGTGTTTTAGCGGGAGAATATGAGTATGATATGGATGGAACATTAACTGCTTCAGGTCCAATGATTGCATACCGTGGTCTTTATCTTATTAACAAAGAAGGAATAGTAATGCATCAATTGGTTAACTTCTTCCCATTAGGTAGAAACGTGGATGAAGCCTTGAGAATGGTGGATGCTTTACAATACTTTGAAGAAAATGGTGAAGTTTGTCCGGCTAACTGGCACAAAGGAGATGCAGCAATGAAGCCCTCATTTGATGGAGTGGCGGATTATTTAGCTTCTCACTAAGAATAGAAAACTTTTTTGAACCGCTTACAACAATGTGAGCGGTTTTTTTGTTTCATTTACATAAAAAATTACTAATTATGAAAAAAATCTTTCTGCTTTTCACTCTTCTTGGATCTACTATTTCTATGAGCCAAATTACTACCCCAAGAGCTAGTCCTTTGGGTAAAATCGAACAAAAAGTTGGACTTGCTGATGTCTCAATCAGTTATTATCGACCGGCAAAAAATGACAGAACTATTTTTGGAGATGTTGTTCCTTTTGGTGAAATTTGGAGAACTGGTGCCAATGAAAATGCAAAAATAACTACTACAGACGCTTTAATCTTTGGAAAAGACACCTTAAAAGCAGGCACCTATGCCCTATTTACTATTCCCAATCAAAAGTCTTGGGATGTAATTTTTTATACTGATTTTTCTAATTGGGGAACTCCAGAAAAATGGGACGACAAAAAAGTTGCGCTGAAAACAACAGGAACCGTTAGTTCGTTATCTGAAATCGTAGAGAATTTCACCATAGGAATTGATAAAATGGAAAATAGTTCTGCTGAAATCACTTTGACTTGGGACCTAACGAAAGTATCAATCCCTTTTAGCCTCAATACCAAAGACAAGGTGTTAGCGAGCATAAAAAAAACCATGGCAGGACCCACTGCAAATGACTATCATCAATCAGCTTCATTTTATTTTTCTGAAAAAATTGACATGAAACAAGCACTTGAATGGTCTGCTAAAGCGGTTGAATTGCGTGGAGAATCTGCTTATTGGATGACTCGATTATTGTCTCAATTGCAAGCGGAGAATGGAGATTATAAGAAAGCCATTGAAACGGCAAAAAAATCAATGGAAGCAGCTGAAAAAGACGGTGACATGAATTATGTCAAACAAAACAAACAATCCATTGAGGAATGGAGCAAAAAGAAAAATTAATCTCTTTTTCGCAACCAACCTAACGTTAAATCATCGGAAACATGCCATTTGTCACCTTCTAGAATCAAATCAAAACGATCCCTGGAAGGTGCACTTAGACCCGGATTTTGCTGGATAATTTCAATGTAATCTTTTCCAACTTCAGAAATTATAGCAACATGGCCGTATGGATTATATTCATGTCCATCAAAAACGATTAAATCTTTCACTTTCGGTTTGGATGACGAACCATTTTTAAATTGCACCAAATTACGCTTGGTATTTACTTCCCCATCCTTGAATTTAGCGCTATAAAATTCGCGTGCATGTCCATAGCTATCTGGCATTTTATGCTTTAGATGTTGGTAATAATAGCGTTTTACAAACTCGACACATTGGTATTTTAGTCCAAGATTGTATCCGTCTTTCGACAAATGGCGTTCACTTACATGGCTAACACTTCCGTTATAGTAAACATAGACACCATCTAAGGAATCCACCACATCACCAACCTTTAATTCAGTTGATTTTTTTTCTTGGGAACGTGCTTGGGCATGACTAGAATTCCCTTGCGATTCAGAGCATGAATAACAACAAAGTAATAAAATGAATAGGTGAATGAATCGCATAACTTTTTGACCAATTTAATCAGTTTATATTAAAGTTTTAAAATTAATCTTCCCAAAAAATTATAATCCCTACTTTTGAGCACAATTCAAACAATGTCCAAACAAACAATAAGTTGGTTATTACTTATTTTGCTAGCCTGCATCTGGGGAAGTTCATTTATATTGATGAAAAAAGGAATGTTCGCAGAGGACGGCACGATGATTTTTTCATCAGAACAAGTTGGCTCTTTGCGCATGTTAATTGCGGCATTGGTTCTTTTGCCAATTTCCTTAAACAAATTAAAAATAATTAGTGCTAAGAATATCATTCCCATAGCCATTGTAGGGTTTTGTGGAAATTTCATTCCTGCGTTCTTATTCACCTATGCCGAAACTGGAATATCATCAGGACTAGCTGGAATGCTAAATAGCTTCACTCCTATTTTCACCATCATTATTGGTTTTTTTGTTTTCAAAACGAAATTGACAAACAAACAACTAATTGGTACGTTAATTGGCACCTTTGGAATCGTCGCATTAGTGTTGACTGGTAAAAACGCTTCATTAAATGGTGACTGGGAACATATCTTCGCAATTGTATTGGCAACGCTTTTATATGCAATTAGCCTAAATACCATAAAACACAAATTGTCTGATTTCAGTTCATACGAAATAACATCATTAGCCTTTTTTATTCTTTTACCTTTTGCGATAAGTAGTTTTTACCTAACCGATACCCTGCATACTTTTCAGACGAATCCGCTAGCATCCAAAGGAATTTTTTACATTTTCATTTTATCCGTGGTTGGAACGGCATTAGCAGTACTAGTTTTCAATCGTATCATTGCCTTTTCTTCCACTTTATTCGCGAGTTCAGTAACCTATTTTATCCCTATTGTAGCAGTGATTATTGGTTATGTATTTGGTGAAACACTTAATATGTGGCAAATTCTATCCATGTTAATAGTCTTATCTGGAGTAATCATAGCTAACCTATCTTTCAAAAAAATGAAAGAGTAGAATAGTAAAATGATTTGGATAGATTCATTATCTTTGTATCGTGATTAAGAACTTCTTCATATCATTCTTAATATCAATTGTTTTCATAGGAACAATTGGAATTCGTGTTTTCACCCACTCTTGCGAGGAGGACGGTGTTTTTAAAACGTACTTTGTTCAAACAAATAATCACTGTGAAGACAAGAAAAAAGAACTACCTCCTTGTTGTAAAAAAGAGAAAGAAGAAAAGGATAAGAAAGATTGCTGTAACGATGAAACCGAAGTTTTTAAACTAAAAGTTGATTATGTTTCTTTTTGGAATGACTTCTCGTTTCAATCATTTGTAATTCCCGAAAATCGATCTTTTTCCTTTGAAAAAAAAGTAGTTCCTTTTGAGAAACAAACGCTTCAATCCAGCAATTCTGATCCACCTCCAAAACTTTGTGGAAGAGAAATCTTATTAAAAAAACAAGTACTCATAATTTGATTTTTGTGAATCTATCTCTAGTTAACTAGTTTGTTTCACCAAATCAACATTTTATGAATTTTTTATATAAAACATTAGTTTTAGGTTTTTTACTACTTCTAACTATTCAAAACTCTTTTGGTCAACTACACGGATTGATTCAAGGAGAAGATGAAAACGAAAAAAAACCAATTTACAATGCAAAAATAAGGCTGAAAAACGCCAAAACAGGAACATTATCGAAGGAAGATGGAACGTTCGAGCTAAGTTTGCCCAAAGCGCTTCCCGACACCTTGATTTTTTCAGCCAACGGTTTTTACAACGATACAATCATTGTCACGAAAGCGGATCGATTTGCAGCTATTTCGGTTATACTTTATTCGATGAAAGCTTTACCTGAGTTTATTATTTCCTCGCGAAGAAAATCAAGTAGTATTTCCAAAATGAAAACCTTACATGTGGAGGAATTGACTACCGCCGAATTGCGGAAAGCAGCCTGCTGCAACCTTTCTGAATCTTTTCAAACAAATGCCTCTGTCGATGTAAATATTACGGATGCGGTTTCCGGAGCAAAAAAAATACAAATGATGGGACTAGATGGCGTTTATACCCAAATTCAAATGGAGAATATTCCGTATTTGCGAGGCTTGGAGAGCTCATTCGGTTTGCAATCCATTTCCGGAACTTGGATCGAATCCATTCAAATCACAAAAGGAACAGGGAATGTTGTCAACGGCTACGAATCCATGGCTGGGCTTGTGAATCTTGAAATTAAAAAGCCGTTAGAAATGGAAAAAGTGTATCTGAATGTTTATCAAAACATTTTCGGAAGATCTGAGCTCAATGCCAACGCAGGATATAAACTTTCCAAAAAATGGAGCACGGGATGGCTTGCTCACGCCTCTTCGGTATACGGACAAATTGATCACAATATGGATGATTTCAAAGATTTGCCAACCGGTGATAATATTGCTTTCATGAATCGATGGGCCTATCAAGGCACAAAAATGGAGGCTCAATTTGGGTTCAATGCATACCAAGATAGAAAAGTGGGTGGTCAAATCGGTTTTGTGCGGGGAATGCAACTGGAACCTAATCCGCAAGACATTAAATATGGCGTGTTGTTTAATTCTAAACACATTGATGCTTTTCTAAAAACAGGATTTTTCGGCAAACGAACGAATCAATCCTTGGGGATTGTTTACAACGTAAAGTATCAAGAAATTGATGGTTCTTTTGGTCTTCGAAATTTTTCAGGAGTCGAAAAAAGAGGATATATTAATGTGATTTACGATGATTACATCGGAACATTGGATCATAAAATAAAAACGGGAGCAAGCTTGGTAGTATTAGATATTAGTCAATCCGCTGAATCGTTGATGCAAAATAGAAAAGAATTTGTTCCTGGTATTTTCACCGAATATACCTACACAAATTCAAGATTATCAAGTGTTCTTGGTGCACGATATGATTACCACTCACTTTATGGAAGTCAATTTTCACCAAGACTCCATGCCAAATATATTGCTCACGAAAAAACTGATTTACGTTTCACTGCAGGAAAAGGTTGGCGAGTTCCTAATTACATCATTGACAATATTTCGTTGCTAGCAAATTCTAAACAATGGATTGCACCCAATGAAATAAAACCGGAAATTTCGTGGAACATAGGTGCTTCAGTTGTTCAAGAATTCAATTTATTCAATCAAAAGGGAAGTTTAACGGTAGATTTGTATCGAACATGGTTTGAGAATCAATTAATTGTTGATAGAGACGAGTCTGTAAATGCCATTGTGTTTACTAATTTAGAATATGGTTCTTTTTCAAACAGTTTTCAATCTGAACTCAGTGTTTCACCACTTAAAAATTTCGATATTCGAGTAGCATACAAATATTTGGATGTAAAAGCGCAATATGGTGGACAAATGCGTCAACAAGTAATGATTCCCAAACATCGAGGTTTTATAAACCTTGCCTATTTCAGCAGAAATAAGCGCTGGGAATATGATTTAACCTGCACTGTGTATGGTACATCACGTTTACCCGTGCAAGAGGATCCGAATAATCCGAGTAATCAATTATTTAATCAAACAAGTGAAGTATATCCAATGCTAAACGCACAAATCACGCATGTATTTAAGCGCTGGAATTTTTATCTAGGAGGAGAAAATTTGACTAATTTTAAACAGAAGAATCCAATCATTGATGCACAAAATCCTTTTGGATCTAAATTTGACGCTACAACTATTTGGGGACCTGTGATGGGGATTAATATTTATGCAGGTTTGAGGTATTCAATCAAACAGAAAAAATAAAGTTGAAATAAAATATTAAATTATGAAAAAGTATCTTTTATCGCTTGTGATTTTCTTTATTTACGGAATTTCATTTAGCCAAAAAGCAGAAACAAGCGTAATTCAGACATCTGCTCAATGCAACGATTGCAAGGAACGAATTGAAGGAAAATTAAACTACACAAAAGGGATTAAATTCGCTGAATTGGATCTAGAGACCAAAAAAGTAACCGTTAAATATGCTGCAAAGAAAATTTCTCTTCAAAAAATCAAAGAAGCGATTGCAGCCATTGGTTACGACGC